>ERZ1292632.368-Hain-H43-01um-R2-368-length-46803-cov-20_pt2 | contig 45166 bp, 70 predicted proteins | sample MGYA00564407_ERZ1292632 | MGnify/ENA primary metagenome ERZ1292632 (study PRJEB36523, sample SAMEA6512637) | groundwater metagenome | collected 2019-01-08 | study: AquaDiva: Metagenomics assemblies of 32 groundwater samples | reverse complement strand
ACGGTTGTAGCGGATGCCGAGACGGCACCGCTAAACACTTTTGTTAGGCTGCAAATAAAGAGAAACCATTTTGCGCCGCCCGATTGTCTTCTCTGCGCGATATGAAATCTTCGACGCTCCATTGTTCGACCCGCAAGCACAAGACGACACAAACCATCCACACTTCCGGCAATGGCTTTCCGTCCATCCTCCGCAGTAGTCAGTCGCGCATCCGCCAGACGCATAATGCTCCGTCAGGTTTTTGTCATCGCACCCATTTCGGCATGGCCTGTTTTTCGCCATCACTCCCTCCCAACTATTTCGGAAAATGCCTAACACATGCATGAAGTTGACGCCCGGGACGGGCGCAACTTATGCCGAAATGTTAGGCTGCAAAGAAGAACCAAGATCAATCTCGGTCCACTCGCGCTCGGTCTCCCCGTCCGTGGCATAGACAGCCGGAATCGTCACCGTCATCCGAATATCTTCACCGCAATCGGGGTAGCCGTTGTAATGGTCGCTCGCTTCAAGTTCCGCGCCCCAGGCGTCGAGAAGCTCCTGGAGGGCTTGCCGGAACTGTGCCGTCACGTTCTCCTTTGTCCCTTTCGTTTCAATCCTCATCTTCTTGCTCTCCATAATCGGCAACGATTTTCTGGCACAGGCGAATCATCCGTGCCTTTGCTTTTTCCTCGTCGGGAGAAATGTCCATGTCCTCCATCGCTTCGTAGCAATCACGAAGGTCGCCAAGTGTGTTTTGAAACCTACAATAGCTCATATTCCCCATCGTGCTCTCCTATTCAAAACCGCCTAACCCATCGTTGGAGCGGACCTACGGCCGCTCAACGGAAATGTTAGGTTCCAGAAATACCCTTGTCAGCCGCAAGCCGAATATCGACCGACAGCCTCTCGCCCATCGTCTTGTCCATGTAACGGGAAATGGTGATCGCGGTGTCAAGCCCTTCGTCTATCAACGCTCGCCGTATGCGAGGTCCGATCTCCGCAACAGCTAATGCAACCTCCTTGTCTATCGTCTGGCGGATGCGCTCGCGGATTGACGGAAGAAGAATCTTTTCCCAGTTCGTTTCCATTGAAATCGCCATAAACCCTCTGTTAAAAAGAGAACCTAACCCAGCAGCTAACCGGATGGCTAATCGCCACCGGTTACCGCCATGTTAGGCTGCAAAACTGCATCAAGCAAAACCGTTGTCCTGCTCGATCATCGCCCACTTCTTCACCCCGTGCCGCTGATAGACCCGCCCGGACATCGGACCATAAAGTACAATGCGCCAGTCATGGTTCGGGTCTGCATCCGCGATCTTCTCGGCTTTCATCCCGGTCATGAGTTTCGTCCACGGCATGTCCGATTTTTCCGACCACACTTCTTTCCCGTCTCGTGTCAGGGCCGCCATCCCGAAGCCGACGCCAATGCGTCCGCGAGCAGGAAAATAAGACGGGCGGGGACCGCAGTTCAGGCACCCGCCATACGTTCCTTCAATCGCCGGTTTCTTTTCCCATTTCGCCATCGAGCTTATCCTTTCCGGGCCAGGCAAACGCCTAACCCATGCGTGGAGCCGATTCGCTCCGCTCACGGCTCACGACGGATGTTAGGCTGCAAAATAGAACTATTCAACATCGTCCTCCGCCCACTTCTCCTGCTCTTTCGCCACCATCGTTCCGAATCTCACGAACTGTTCCGCCATACAATATATGCGAGACATAAAATAAATCAACATAAAAAAAACTATTGACATCTCCGTATAAAAGCCTACATTGAAATCACACTTAGCCTTAGAAGGGAGATAAAATGGAGGGAAGGAAGAAGGAAAAGACCCACATGATGTCTTTCAGGGTTCCTGAGCGCCTTCATCGGGCTCTTAGGATCATCACCGCAGTTGAGAATAAAAAACTCGGCCCGGTCGTAATAGAGGCGTTTGAGGAGTACGTAGAACGACACGGGAAGGTGACGCCATGACTCCATCAGAGCGTTTCGACGAGAGCGGCAGATACCACGACAGAATGGCTCTCTGCCGCATACACGGCGGAGATGTTGACGAGAGCGAAATCATCGGCGACCATGTGTGTACTCGTTGCGCCGCCGAACATCTCCTATGCGCCTGCGATAACTGCGGGCGCGTGCTGCCCATCTCGGCGAGCAGAGAGATCAGAGAAGTCGGGGAGACAGGGCGGATCATGACCTATCATTACTGTCACCCGTGCGAGCAGGAAATATACAGCAATGAAAAATAAATCACGGCGGCAGGCTGTAGGAAGCCCGGTGTCCCCTGAAATGGCGAAGGCTCATCCGAAAGGGCGCTGGTCCTGTCAAGCAGGGAGTCGGTGAGAATCCGGCCCGCCGTGTCACCGCCGTATAACGGCAGATGAGGGGTGAGCGGTGAGATTCTCCGACCTGGACCTGTGGACAGGGACCTCGGCGATGCGGCGCGTCAATCGCCGCGCGCGCCTTGCATTACTCCATGGACAATTCGACCGCCGCACCATGCGCTGGATAGAGATGCGGTCCGCCTGCCTGATGTTCGCGTGGGGGATCGAGTGATGTCCGTGGAGCATGCAAAAGAAGCGGCCCGCCAGTGCGCGAACACCGACGGGCCAGAGAACAACCAGCAGTCGACAGAAAGGTAGGGCAGAAGATGGCTGAAGTCAACATGGAACTCGGTGTCGTCGCCAAGGTCAAGGACTGCGACTCCTGCGAACGCTGCGCAATCCTGCACGCCAAGTTGGAGCGCATCCGCGAGATCCTCTCCGGTGGGCGAGCGGGCAAGGGCCGTGCGCCTGGCTACCTCACCGAGGCCGGCAAGCTGATCGCGGCCGCCGCCGCCTCGCGCAACATGAAGCTCGCCGAGGTGTCGGACCGGATCGGCCGCGCGCCGGACTACGTGGCCCGCGTGTGCCGGGGGGACATCAAGCTTGTCCGGTCTGCGGCGCTGGCGATCGGTGCGGCGCTCGACATCGGGCTTATGGGGTTCGTCGGCGAGGAGGGGCGCCGACGGCCGACGGGGACTCAGGAGCCGATACCGTTCGGCGCGCAGGTCGGGACGGATGGTGCGAGATGACCGGAACCTGCTGCCCTGACTGCCACGATCACCCGCACGTCACCGGAAAGCGTCCGAGCGTCCCCGCTCCACAGGGCGAGCGCAAGATCCGCCTCCTCGTCACCGTGCTCGTCTATTTCGCAGCCCTCGCCGCCATCGCCGGTGGCGTGACCGCCTGCCAGCGGTACGGGGATCGCCGGGACAGGGCGGCGCGGCTGGAGGTGGCACAGAAGTACGCGCGCGTCCTCACTGCCTGCGACCGGATCGGGCGGACGGCGCACGAGATGGAACGGTCGGGGATCGCCCTGGACGGAGACGGGCAGGCCCTTGCGGCATGGTGGGCGGAGGAGTTGAGGCTAAGGCCATGAACGACACCTACCTTCGTAGCGCCTTTGAGGATTTACTTCGCGCGGCAAACGCCGAATATGCCGAGCACTTGCAGGGCAGCACAAAGCTGATACTGATCCATGCCGCGACACAGGCCGTTACGACTGCCCTACAGATGGGAGAATCCGAGGGAATCACAACTTATACGGACGGCCAGCGGGGAAAGACTTGGGATTACCCTGATATTTTCCCGTAAAGGGGGGAAAATGGAAAAGAACGAGGGATTAAAAAAACTCCGGGAACCGTTTCCGGCGACGCTAATATCTAAACTTCCGAAGCCAACGAAGCAACAGACTGACGAGGTTAGGGCGGACTTCAAAACTGGTGTGCGTTGCGAAATCTGCGGGGCGTGGCATCACCCTAAAGTAGTGCATCTGGATTATGTCGGTCATGCGGCGCTGACTGACCGACTCCTGGATGCAGACCCGACATGGAATTGGGAACCGCTGTCGTCAGACCCAGACGGATTGCCTCGCCTGGATCGAGACAACGGTCTATGGATCAAGCTGACCGTGTGTGGTGTTACGCGCCTGGGATACGGTGACGCCGAGGGGAAAACCGGCGGGAACGCGATGAAGGAGCGCATCGGAGACGCCCTCCGTAATGCCGCAATGAGGTTTGGTGCCGCACTGGACCTGTGGCACAAGGGCGACCTCCACCCGGACCAAGACGATGACGGCGCCGATTCCTCTTCTCCGCCGCCAGTTCCACCGCCTACCGCCCCGACCGAACCGCAGGGAACCCTTAAGGGTACCGGACCCGAGGAACAAAAAGCCTCGTATCTCGCGTCACAGATTTTGGCGATGAAAAAGAAAATATGGGCGAAATCGACAGAACACGGAATTCCGAAGGAGCAGATCAAGGAGTTCAGCGTGAAAACGTTCGGCAAGGAAAGCTCGAAGGATTGGTCATTCGCCGACGCCGACGCCGTGCTGACCTGGCTCACCGAGCAGACCGCAGCGCAGGAGGGGAGGTAATGGCGAACGACCTTCAAAAGCGTCTCGCTGGCCTGGGTGCGTGCGACGATGCGTTGACGTGGATTGGGAATCGCACGCTGAGCCGCGCATGGGCAGAGTGTGAGCGTGCAGATTGGATGCTATGGATTGCGTCACGACTGGATGGCAGATGTGGCTGGCCTGATCTGACTGTGGTGGTGCGGGCGGCCTGCTCGTGCGCGGCAAGATCATTGCGTTACGTTAAATCTGGGGATCACAGGCCAAGAAACGCCATCCGTGCCGCCCGCAGGTGGGCTAGAAACCCGTCTGAAAAAAACAAGGCTGCGGCGGCTTCGGCGGCTACGGCGGCGGCGGCGGCGGCGGGGTCGCGGGCGGCGACTGCGGCGGCGACTGCGGCGGGGTCGTGGGCGGCGGCTTCGGCGGCGGCTGAGGCGGGGTCGGCGGCTGAGGCGGCGGAGCATCGCGCCATGTGCAAAATAATTAGACGGATCATCAAGCCCGGCAGATTGCCGCGATAAAAGGAGGTAAAATAAATGGCTAATGACAGAAGCGCAGAGATCGGGACGCTCTGGGAGAACAAGAGCACAAAGGGGTCCACGTATTACAAGGGGAAAATCTCCGGGGTGGAAGTGGTAGCGTTTCCCGGAACGACTGCCAGCGGGAAGAAACACATTACCGTTGTGAAATCGCAGCCGAGAGAAGCACCAGTTAGCAACCCCCCCGAGGATTTTTGATGGCGACCACAATCGATTACGACGAGAGCCGCCCTCGGCACTTGTGGCACGCGAGGGAATACCAGGTTGGGTCTCACCCAGCCATCACTGAGGAGACGGGGCCGTTTCCGTCATATAGCACGGTTGCGGGGCTATATAACAACACGGCTGCGCTGATGGCATGGGCGGCAAAGACCAATAGCGCCCACTACGCCGCCGCCCTAGCAGCGCTTCCGGCACCGATAAAAACTGAAGACGCCATAGCGGTCATCGCCGACACCGGCCCCTACCGGCGCGAAACGAAGGCCGCCGGAGACATCGGCACGGACATGCACGAGAGATTCCAGGAGCTACTGACGGGCCGGAGGGCAAAGACGGTGCCGACGCTCACCGAAGGAGAAGCCCGGACCATATTGGCGTTGCAATCGTGGATCAAAGAAATGGAGTACCTGCAATTAACAGGCGAGGAGATTGTTGCCGATCCACGACACAGAACGGCGGGGAGATATGATTCTATTGGCAGCTTGAACGTACTCGGCGGCAGGAGAAATGTTCTCGTGGATCTGAAGACCGGGAAGAGCGTCAAGCCAAGCGGGATTCTTCAGGTGGCCGGGTATTGGGGGGCTCTCGTGTTCGCTGTGAAAAACTTGATAGACGCGGCAATCATCCTTCACGCGCCTATCGGATGTGATCGCGTGACTCCGCACATATTGTCTCTCTCGGACCTCGAAGAGCACTATCGTGCGTTTTTCGCAGTCCGCCAGTTGTGGGACTGGCATGTCAAGCACGGGGGGCTGAAATGAACGTGTATGAAATAGGAGGGACATGGGGAAACAGCATCCAATGGATGGATTGGGAGACTTGTCTGGTTGTCGGATGGAAGCAGATAAAGCCGGAGGTCGGGGATAGTCTGCGGGCCAAAATGGAGAGCGGGAAGATCGGTGTGTATCGGTTCGATGAAGTTTCCCCCTGCCAAGACCCTAAAGATATGTTCTTTGCTAAAGTATCGTTTGTTGGGTATGCACCATTTTGAACATGAACGCCAACAACCCCCTAGAAGCTGTGAAGAAGCTCTGGCCCACACCTCCCCCTTCCCTAGATGAAAACGACGAGCCACGGGGCGAGCAGGTACCTTCTGGTGGCATTCTTGTGCCCGACGTGTCACCGCAGGGGCACATTCTCGCTGCCATTGAGCATCTTTTGGCGGCCAGGGCACAGATGGAGCATGTTATCCCATATGCTGGAATGGATCGGACCCGGCACTGCGTAGAAACTGCACTTCAAGCTCTGGCACAGGCGTATCCCAGGCGTTGACTTTTTTGATGGGCGGACAAAAATTGCATGGCATGGCTGGCAAGCTGAGGATCATGCAATGACCTACGGATATGAGTGCGGGAGTAGCCTGTCTCTCTCCTCGGTTGCCAGCCTGGGCGATTCCAGGCGAAACCGCACTATTTTTTATAGTATGGAACGCCCCGCATGGCGTTAGCATATTTCCCGTTCTACCCTGCCGACTGGCTTTCTTCGGCTTCTGTTAAACGATTACCACGAGAAGCCCGCTCGATGTACCTCGATCTTCTGTGCTACATGTGGCAGGAAAAAGACTGTTCCCTGCCGTCAGAAATCACCGACCTCTGCGCCATCCTAGACACCGATAGGTCACCTATCGTGCAACGCATCGTTGACACCACAATGCAGGTGTCAGATGACGGCGCAAGAATCACCAATGCACGGCTGAAAATGGAGCATGACAAGGCAAACGACATCTATCAAAAGCAGGTGAACGGCGGTATAGCTAGGGCTAAATCCATGTGGGGAAAGAAGAATCCGTCCAATAGGTCACCTAATAGGTCACCTAATAGGTCTGGTGTAGCTAGTGCCGATAGGTCACCTACACCTAATCAGAATCAGAATCAGAATCAAAATCAAAAAGAAAAGAATATATATCTACGCTTTGTTTTGCTCACCAAAGACGAGGAAGAAAAACTTAGAGAAAAACTAACTGTGCATTTCCAGATTTTCCTTGATCGCCTTGACGGGTATATTGGTCAGATAGGAACTCAAAAGGCAGCTAAATACAAATCGCACTACGACACAATACTGAATTGGTGGCGCAAGGACATTGCCGAAGGCAAAATATCAGGTACGACCGCTTCGCCGCAGGCGCAGCGCAAATGTCCAAACTGTGGGTCTGTTACGTGGAATAGCCAGATAGGGCGCGAGTGTAACGAGTGTCGGACCGGAGAAGTGAAGAAAACACTTAAAGCGCTCGGCTTGGGAAAGGAACCATGATTACGTTCGAGGTGCGGGGGATACCGGCCCCAGGAGGGAGCAAAAAAGCGTTTACTTACCGCCAGAAATCCACCGGCAAGATGCGTGCGGCGGTAGTCGATGCCTGCGCTAGGACGAAGCCCTGGCAGGCCCTTGTCTCTGCTGCGGCGGCTGCGGCGTATAAAGGGCCACCGCTGGAGGGACCGTTGAGACTGGAAATCCAGTTTCGTCTTCCGAGACCGAAGGCGCATTACGTAGCATACGGGATCAGGCACGGAGCACCAGATTATCATATCGTCAAGCCGGACGCGACAAAACTTCTCCGCTCGACCGAGGACGCATTAAAGGGAATTTGTTGGCGCGATGATTCGCAAGTTGCGGTGCAATTGGTTGTGAAGCGCTATGCTGCCATCCCAGGGGCGGTGATCACGGTGATGGAAATACCTCCGTTGCTATGGGCACATAAAGGAGAACAACATGAAAAAGAAGAATAAATACCTTGCGACCTACACTGTGGTAGGCGGCGAGGTCATCGACGACAACGTTTTTAGAAATGATGCAATTATCGCCGAACCCGCGCAAGGCAACCTTGAGTGAAATCGAGTTCATGATGCTGGCAGAGATTTGCAGCGAGCACAAGCGGAAGTCCGATGCGCTGTCTGCCGAGGTTGCTTTATTGCGCGGCCTCATAGACAAATCGCCAGCGGATATTTAATGCAGTTTTGCAGCCTAACATCCGTCGTGAGCCGTGAGCGCAGCGAATCGGCTCCACGCATGGGTTGGGCGTTTTACAACGAGGAGGGAGAGATGAATCTGAGACAGACCGGACGCACCACGCGGATGCTTGCGGAGGCCGTGAAGAACGAGGCGGCAGGAAGAGCGGTCTACGTTGTTGCGGCAAACGAGCATCACGCCGAGCATTTGCGTGGGATGCTCCCAAAGGGCACAACAATCAAGGTCGAGACAGCGCACCAGTTAGGGAATCTCGAATTCAAAACGCTTCGGCTTCGGGGAGCGCACCAGAATTGCGTCGTGTTGGCAGACCATTTCGCAATTGAGCAGGAGATAGGCAGAGTGCTGTTGAATGAACTCCATGCTTATGACGCCCAACATGGCGGTAACCGGTGGCGATTAGCCATCCGGTTCACTGCTTGGTTTTTGGGTTTAATGGGAGGAGGGGAAAAACGTGTCGGAAGGGACAGCCAAGAAGGTAACGATTTGCGGACATGATTTGTCTCTCGGTGATTTTGTGAAGGTGCAATACACGACGGGGCGAGAACATAAAGGCGCGACGATAGAGGGAAAGATCATCGAATTGTGGTCGCCGGAACTCGACGGGTTTCATCAGGCCCGCGTGGAGTCGGGATGGTGTTTCCACGACTACGACCGGATTATTGACCCGCAAGATGTGGAGGTGAAATGACAGGCTTCATTGCGGACGACGAATTCCGATCGTTGCTCGATTGGTTCATGTGCTCCGATCCGTGGCCCATCGCTGGGGATGCTGGTGAGAACGCGCACCACATAATAGAGGAGTTGATGAACAGATACGCTTCTGCTGAACATATCGCTACTCGCACCCTGAGTAACGTCTCTTCTCCAATCGTTCAGATGGCAGTACCTTGACGCTAACGAGAATGGAGAAGGGAGAAATGGACAACAGGTTCTCGACACTCGACGCATACCTCGGCGGATTCCTACTGCTGGCTGGTCATAGGCCTCGCCTTGAGAACCAGGGCGGCAAGATCGCCTTTGTCTTCACGCAGAGCGATGCTCTTCGCCGTTCCTTGGACGAGTACACCTCTGGTGCGATAGTGAATGCGTCCGCGCTCGTTTTCCAGATCAAGGCATTGAAAAGCCGCATTCACGAAGTGAGAAGGGAAAAGGGGGAAGATCGTGGGTCAAAGACGGCGGGGACGAGGCGGTAAACTTCCCCCATTTGTCGCTTGGGGTTAGTTGTTTATCTGGAGGGATTTGGAAATGGGATGCGATATTCACGGATGGGTCGAGAAGAAGCACAACGGGAAGTGGATTGCCGTAAGCGAACTGAAAGACCGGTCGAGGATCTACCGGCGCTTCGCTCTGCTGGCGGGGGTGCGTGATTACAACAACGAGGGCCAGCGGAAGGCGCTCGGCGTACCGCATGATGTTTCCGATACCGCAGGATACGCAATCGAACGCGAAGGGACCGACGGGCATTCGCACGGCTTCATGGCGCTGACAAACGCCGGGGAGATATTCCTGAAAACGGAGGACGACCCGACGCCTTACGAACGGGAGTACCCGCTGTCGGCTTTCTTTGGCTACGAAGACGAGAACGCAGACAATGCACGTTTGGTGTTTTGGTTTGACAACTAACATAAAAGTTTAGCTGCGGCGTAGCCGTCAGCTACAACGATGGGTTAGGTGAGTTTTTATGGAGGGGAGGAGAGGCGATGGCAGAAGACCGGTACACTCCTCGGTCAGGTTTAAGCTCCCGTCGTGGTGATCACACGGCGCGGAGAAGCCAGCGAACGGCCCGTCCCCACGGGCCGCACGGGGGGTGCCTCCGGTAAAAGGGGTGCACAGATCGCATTTCATTTTTCTTTCCCTCCATTTTTGGTCCGCACATCAGTGATATTGATATCCCCATCGCGCCCTGTCTCTGTTTTTTTCCAGCCGCAGTACCATACAGTCACTACGGCTCTCGGCTTTCTTATGCCAAAACTTCCGCTCCCCATTATCCTACTGCTAATGCATCCCATTTTCGCTCCCTCCTGTTTTTTATGCCGCCCGTCGCATCCGTACATCCTGCATGACCTCGGCCGGAGTCATTTGCGTGTCGTCGCCCATGATTTTCAGGTTCATCGCCTTCATTTCCTTCTCCCCGGTGGCTACCAGAAGTCCGTGTGAACGATCCGGCTGTACGTCACGCCGCCGATCTTGCTCTTGATCCAGCACTCCCCGCCGTCCTTCAGAACGCCGTGCAACCGGGAGGCGTAGAAATCGGGATTGCAGGCTTCGACGGCTTGCTCCATCTCGCGGCGGCTGCAGGTGCAGGACTCGTGCTTGCCGGGGTTGTCGAGGATGTACAGTTGTTCCATTTCTTCCTCCTGGTTATCGTTCTTCCCGTTGACCATATCTGCTACGATGTCATATCCCGCGCTCATGGCTACTCTTCCGCCGGGGCAGGTGGCATGCCCGAACACCGGGTATCGACCACGCCGGGCAAGTGCATGCCCTGGCACATCCTCGCGGCCGGGAGTCGAAAAACATTCCTCCCGGAACGCCACCCCTCCAATACCCAGATTAGGCGGATTCCGCGTCGCTCCCCCGCTGGGGAACCCGCATCCCCCACGCGGTAAAGCCTGGCCTTACCCCCGATCTGCATGATTACACCTCTCCTCTCAGCCTGCGTATGGCATTGTTCAGTGGCGGTCGGAGGAGAGGCGATGGCAGAAGACCGGTACACTCCCCGGTCAGGCGTCGCCCTAGCCGTCGCCCTAGCCGCCTCCACCACAGTCTCATCAGGCCAGCCGTGAGGCCAGCCAGTGATGATGCTTTTTCCCGGCACAGACGCGATAGCCGGGAACATATCCCGCCTCATACCACACCAGCGGAGCGCCGCACGTCGGGCACGGGGTCCAATCCAGGCGCGCCCAATACCCCGCCTCACATTCGCCGGGGTACTCGGGCTCGACGGCAAGTCTCAGGCTCGTGATCTCGTGATATCCGTGCCCGCGTTCCGGGGCGATGCGAGTCGCGACGGGGAGCAGTCCGGGTGGCAGCATCCGTGCCAGCGTCACGGTGTACGTCCGCACACCGCACAGGCTCGCGTCCTCTGCCTCCATCTCTGCGCGTCCTCCAGCGGACTCGATGACCTCGCGAGCCGGGATCGTGAGTCTGATACGCCCGTGCTGCACTCCGTTGATTTTCCCGCGATGCTCGGGGAACGAGCCGGTGAGGTTCTGATTTTCCAGTATGATTTTTCCCATGACTAATACCCCATTTTCCGCTCTTCAAAGCAATCCTTGCACTCGCCGGTGCGGTAGATTTTCACGACACTGTACCCGCGGGAATTCCGCTCTTCCTTCACCCCACAGGCCACGCACTTCCGGGGGCGGTATGCGCCAGCCGGTGCGGTATTCACTGCGCCCGACACCAGCGACTTCGCTTTCGCCGCCATGTCGTCCGGGACCATCCAGCACTTCTTTTCCGCGTTCCACCTCCCGCCCATTGCCTTGATCGCGTCCTTCACCGGGTATGTGTTTCCGCTGATCTGTGTCATCGCTTTCTCCCCGGAGGCTGCCCCGCCCCCGTCATGCCCTACGTATATGCATCACCAGTGCCAGATTGTAAATAAAAAAAGATCATAGCAATATCAATAGGATATGTATAATTTTGCATACCCCATATTTTCACAACCCGTAAAATAATCCTACAGTAAATACACACCACCGCCCAATACAGCAACCTTCCCAACCAGTTGCACACATTATCAACAATAGTCAATTTGTCTTACACATTTACAACTCGCCTATTTCACAATCTGTGCAATCTTTGCCTAACCAACCCACCGGACTATGCAATCTTTGCACACTTCGTGAACCCATTCACATACCACAGCTTGACTCATCCCCATTACAGGACTATATTCACCAAACTATGCAATCTTTGCACAACCAAACCAAAACGTTTCAATTTGAAACGTCAAATAGGTGGACTAAGGATGTGGACTAAGGGACAATCAGGCAACCCGGCTGGCCACCCATCATCCCTTACCGGCATGACGTCCAGGCGCCAAGATATGCGGTGGTGGCTGCGCCGACGCCTTGAACTCCAGGTAGCCCCGGCGGACTGGGATATCGACTGGTGCAAGGGCGATAGGCTGGCCAGGCGCATGATCGATGCAGTGGAAGGGCTATCCGGCGCAGAGCTAATGAGGGCTGGAAATGACCTAATAATCGCAGCTTACGGGGCGCGAAGCCAGACGGATGTCAGGCACACAGTCAGTGTGGTGCAGATCGCCTCCAACGTAGCCCTCCCTGCGCTCCCAGCCCCCTCAATAGACGCTGATATAGTCGATGACATGCAGATATCCACAGGGGACGATCCGCCAAGCGATTGATATTACACACGTATTTCGATTAGGGTCCGATAATATGTATTATGACAAATATCGATGTGTCCCGAATGATATCAATAGGTTACGTCGATTCGTCGAAGGGAAAATCACGGAAATCGGACCTCGATTCCCCAGGCACCCCCCCCACCCCCCCCGCGAGCGAAAACGCGCGGTGGGGCCCCCCGATCCTCCTAGTCCCGTATAGGCAGGGGGTGATTTTTTTGGTGGTAGCGTATGGGGCGTTCCCGGTCGTTCCCACTCGTTCCAGGGGGGTGTTTTTTGTGAGCTGTTGGAGATGGTCCGTGGGACATGGGTATACCGCAAGCGGCCGCTGTAGGTTCCCTCCGCCGACCCGGAGGGTAAGAGAAACTACAGAGGAATACGATTGAGTGGGGGAAAAGTTACATGGGAGCGAATGAACCGATTCCTTGTGTTCCACAGCGTGGAGGCTTCTTCCTCGGCTTTTTCTAGGTCAGCGGCGGTCAATGCTATTTTATGTGAGTGTGGTCCTTGGGCTTCGCATTCTAAGCATTGTATCCACCCTTCGGAGAGGTAGCAGACAATTTTAAAGTCAGACCCGTTGCAGAAGGGGCACGTTCTGAGATTAACTTTAACTTTTTTCATGGGTTCACCTTCTTTCTTTTGTTTGTAGTACAAAGTCATTTGTATAGACGGAGTGTCTTCCTGGGGTGGAGAAGGGGCGAGGTGAAGATCCTAGTCTTTTGCGTTGGTCGAGGAGGCGTTTTGTGCCGCAGGGGACGCAGTAGCGGTAGTTGAGGAGGGCCTTGGCGTTGCACAGGACGCATCGTTTGAGTTTTCGGCGGGAGGCGGAGCGGGTTTTATGGTAGCTGGAGTCGTAGAGGGTTTTATTGAAGGGCATAGGTCAATTTATTTCGTGTTTTAGTCCTTGTAGGCTTCCCAGTAGAACTTATTGACGCCGGGCCAGAGGGCCTTTTTGAAGTTTCCAGTCCACTTGTGGTCTCCCTGGAGGTTGTGCTTAACGCCATCCTGCAAATTCGGGAGGAACTTGCCTGGTGATGCTAAGCCTATTGCTCCAAAGCCAAGAATCTTCAGAAAGTTTCTTCTCAGCATTTTGTTTCCTCCTAGTTTTTCTACCAATGTAACACGTAGTGCATAGAAGTCAAGAGGGTGTGAAAAGAATCGCTTGACAAAACATACGGGACGGTATCTATTGTGTCGTGTGGGCACGGTTTGGGACCGGGGCGAAACTAAAGATACCAAAATGTCGGATTCCTACGACGTGCCCACAAACACTTTAACCGGCTCTGGCTCATGGCTATAAAGGGCGAGGTTTACGAGTTTGTCTACAATGCCGGTCCGGTGTCCTGTGAGTTTCATGCTGACGTAACGAGTCGGGTGAAGCTGCTGATTGGCCCGATGGGCACGGGAAAGACCACGAGTGCCTCGTATGATCTGATTCGGATGGCGAGTCAGCGGGTGAAGGCTGGGGCGGACGGGATCAGGCGGAGTCGGTTTGCGGTCATTAGAAACTGTTACGACGACCAGACTGAAATCCTTACCAGAGACCATGGGTGGGTGCTTTTCCGTGATCTAAAAGAAGACGATCTGGTTGCGATGCTGGACGGAGAAGAAGTGCGATTTGTCAGGCCGTCTTACTATTACTCCGCCCCGTACTCTGGTGAAATGGTGGGTTTTGAAAACGAGGGATTGAATTTCTGTGTAACCCCGGACCACAAATTACTTGTGAGTGCTCGAAACGCAAGGGAAAAGGAATGGGGTGAGTATCGGTTTCGTAAGGCGTTTGATTGTTTTGGAAAGCAAAACCTTCGAGTGAGCCGTGCCGCCGGAGCCTGGAAAGGCGTGGATTGCTGTTTATCGGAAGAAATGTTCGAGTGGTTGGGATACTGGTTCGCGGAAGGTTCTACTTCCTCTTTAAATGGCCGTCACGCCTGCCATGTGACAACAAAGAATGACAAGGAATATGCGACAAGTCTTTTTGAAAAAGCCGGGTTGCCATATTCGATTAATAAGCGGTCTGACGATGCCGTCAATATTCGGCTTCTCGTTACTCACCAAACCATCGATCTAATCAAGAAACTGATTAGGTGCGGGAAAAGCACCACTAAAAGTATTCCTGCCGAATGGAAAAACGCTCCGACTGGTCACCTGAAAATGTTTATTAAAGGGTATCTGGCGGGCGACGGAGACCACAGAAGTCATGACAATACGGTTTGTGCATCAACGGCAAGCCGTGGATTGGCCGATGACTTGCAAGAAATTGGGTTGCGGGCCGGGTATGTGGTGAACATAAACCTTGCCAATGGAATACGTAAGCCCACAAAAATAAATGGCGTCCACACCCAGCAGACAGTTCCCACGGTTGGCATAACTTTCGTTGGAAAGTCTAAGTACAATCCAAAGTTGACGGCAAGTGGACAATACCCAGGATGGCACAAAACACAATATGACGGGATGGTCTATTGCGTTGAGGTGCCTACCCACGTCGTTTATGTCCGCCGGGGAGGCCGAGCCTTTTGGTGTTCACAGACCTATCCGGAACTACGTGATACTGTCATTCGCACGTACTTGGACTGGTGGCCCCCTCTGGTGTTTGGGGACTGGAAGATGACGGACAAGCAGTATGTCATTCGGGTGGAGGGGTGCGAGGTTGAACTTTTGTTCCGAGCCCTGGACAGCCCCGACGACGTGCGGAATCTGTTGTCCCTAGAACTGACTGGGGCACACGTAGACGAGTCGCGGGAGATCCACGAGGACGTGTTGAAGGGACTTCTGGGACGGGTAGGGCGGTTCCCGTCGGTGCGGTCGGTGAACGGTGGGAATCCGTTTTTAAGTCCTCCCCAGGTCATCCTGACGACAAACTACCCCAGCTCTCGGCATTGGCTGTACCGGGACTTCGTGAGCAAGAAGATCGAGGGATACTCCATCTATCAGCAGAAGCAGGAGGAGAACAAGCACAATTTGGCCCCCGGGTATTACGAGAACTTAGCTAAGGATTACGAGAACCGTCCCGATCTGCTGCGGACGATGGTGCAGGGTGATTGGGGGATCACGGTGCGGGGCCGGAACGTGTACACGGCGGAGGAGTGGCGGAGGTCGGTGCATGTCTCGAAACACAGCTTGATGCCGACTGAACCGAGTTTGATCGTCCGGGGTTGGGACAACACAGGGTTGAGTCCGGCGGTCATACTGACCTATTTCACGGCTTCCGGGCAATGGCTGGCGTTCAAGGAGTTCATCTTCCAGGATGTCGGCATTATGGATGCCACGGAGGCGGTGCTTCAATACTGTGCGCGGGAGTTGCCCCCTGGTTGCCGGTTCCGAGACATTGCCGATCCGGCAGGCAGAATTCGAGACAGCACAAAGATGGCCCCGGCGGATTACATCCTGCGGCGGAGCACCGAACTCGGGTTTCCCGTGCGGATGGAGGACGGCATTCAGACCTTCAAGGTGCGTCGGGAAGGGGTCGCTACCCGGCTGAATCGGATGCTCGCCGGGGAACCGGCGGTCTTGGTGGACCCGGCATGTGAGGTGCTGATCGAGGGATTCGACGGCGGGTATTGCTTCCCGGAAATCGGGACGACCGGCGAATTCAAAAGCACGCCGGATAAGAATGTCTATTCGCATGTGCATGACGCCTTCCAGTACATAGCAACCAGGGTGTTCGGGTTCGAGGAGCGGGAAGAGGACTATGACGACCGGCTGGAGCGGCAGCGGGTGGCGTTTTCCCGGGGCCGGTCTGCGGTAGGAGGATACTAGAGTGCCGGACGAGAAGAAACCTATTTCGTGGTTGCGCGAAAAAACCGAGAAGATAAACATCGCCGACGACTTGGACGAAAACGTCCTGTCTAAAATCGGGCAGGAAGTCGTCTATGGGTACGACCTAGACGTCACGTCGAGAACAGAATGGGTAGAGAAGACTAAAGACGGCCTGAAGAACGCCATTCAGGAAGTGGAAGATAAAAGTTCGCCCTGGCCGGGGTGCGCGAACGTCAAGCATCCCCTGATTGCCACTGCCGCTATCCAGTTTGCCTCTCGGGCCTATCCGGCCATCGTGAAGGGGCAGAAGGTGGTGAAGTGCTCCGTGGTCGGGGCTGACCCGGAAGGGCTCAAAGAGAAACGTGCAAGGCGGATTTCGGAACACATGTCCTGGCAGCTCCTCCATCAGATGACGGAATGGGACGAGGAAACGGACAAGCTGCTGCATGTCCTTCCCGTGCAGGGCATGTGCTACCGCAAGACCTACCGCGATCCGCTTTTCCAGCGAAACAGGAGCGAACTTCGGACCGCGTTGCAAGTGGTGGTCAACAACGACGCTCGCAACCTCGAATCCGCACGCCGGATAACCGACGAAATCTGGCTTCACAAGAACGAGGTGATCGAGAGGGAAAACGCCGGGATCTTTCTCGAAGGGTTTGCGGAAGCTGCGTTTGCCGGAGACCTCGAAGAGAAACGGCAGGAACTTTTCCTTGAACAGCACGGGTACTTCGACCTGGACGGCGACGGATACGAGGAGCCGTACATCTTCACCGTACACCGTGATTCCGCGAAAATCGCCCGCGTCGTCGCCCGGTATGATGACCGTGGCATTCTCGAAAGCACCAAGAAGCAAGGGAAGATCGTCCGCATCGAGCCGGTGCATTACTTCACGAAGTTTGAGTTCATCCCCTCCCCGGACGGGAAGTTCCATTCTCTTGGCTTCTCGCAACTCCTCGGGCCGCTGAACGAGGTTATCAATACCATCATCAACCAGCTTCTGGACGCTGGGACGCTGAACAACCTGCAATCCGGGTTTATCGGTCGCGGCGCGAAGATGCCCAGCGGAAACCAGAGATTCGTTCCTGGAGAATGGAAGCAAGTCGATTCCCTTGGCGGAATCCTGAAGGACAATATCGTTCCGCTGCCGACGAAAGAGCCGAGTCATACACTCTTCACCCTGCTCTCTTGGCTGACAGATACAGCGCATCGGCTCTCCTCCGTCTCTGAAGTCATGACCGGAGACCAACCGGACAAAAACGAGACCGCTACCACGACCCTGGCGAGAATCGAACAAGGCAGCAAGGTCTTCTCCGCCATTTACAAGCGCGTCTATCGCAGCTTGTCCCTGGAATATCGGAAACTCTTCCGGTTGAACGGCATGTACCTGCCACAAACGGAATATTTCCGCGTACTCGACAACCAACACGCCATCTCCCGCGAAGATTACGGAATGCTGGACATGGACATCTACCCGGTGTCGGACCCGGGCCTTTCTTCCGAAACCCAACGCATGGCGAAAATGCGGGCCTTGATGGAAATCGCGGAACGCCTGCCCTTCAGACAAGGGAAGCTGGAAATACTCCGCCGCCACCTAGACGCCTTGGAAATCCCGGAAATAGAAAAGATCATGCCGAAAGATGAAGTAATAAAATTCCTCAAACAAGGCCCTCCGCCGAACCCGGACCTTCTCAAGATTCAACTCGATACCATCACACAGAAGTCCGAGCAGGAGTTAAACGTCAAGAAGCTCGCCATGGAAATGGAACGACACAAGCTGGAACTGGAAAAACTCGGCGCAGAAATCGAAGTGCTACGTACCACGGCCATCAAGAATGTCGCGGACGCCGAAGCTAAGGAAGTTGGAGAACAGTTCAGTCGCTATAAAGCGCAAGTAGACCTGTTGGATCAGCATACAAACACAGCACTGGCCGTCAAGGAGGCGGAAGATCGTGCAAGAGCAATCCAATCAAGGAACGTTGAACGTGGCTCCGGAGGTGCTGGAGGAATGGCTCCAAAATCCAGTGACGAAGGAGTACCACCTCTTCCTCCGGGCAGTGCTGTCGGACCTGATGGAGCAAATCTCCCTGGGAGTCTCCCTGCACCCGGAATCAACGGAGAAGACGGCGCTGGAGTCGGCGCTCCTGTGGGGGAGAGTGAGGATGCTGAGGGAAGTGCTGAATATCCGCCCGCCCCAACAGAGTAGCGGGCCTGTCAAAACAGGGTACTGAGACGAGAACAAACCCAAAGAGGGGAAGGAGAAGAGTATGAGAACTAGAAAAGAAAAAACTAAGACGGAGAAGGAAATTCCAACACGTCCCGCCGCGTTTGGTTTGGCGGTGGAAAAGAAAGAGGGCGGAAGTTACTTAGAAGATCCTCCTACTAACAGGAATTACTGGAAGACGAAAGAAAAGAAGACACGTTTCAGACCATGCGGTCATAGAGTTTTAGTCATGCCGGACGATGTAGAAGAAATGCGCGGTTCTTTGTACGTGCCGCAGTCTGTCCGCGACAAAGAACAGTATGAACAAATTTTTGGCACAGTCGTCAGGATCGGAAGAAACGCATGGAAAGGATTCGACGATGGGCACCCGTGGGCAGAAGTCGGGGACCGCGTGATGATTGCAAAATACGGCGGATTCATCGTTCAAAACCCGAAGACCGGAGAGTGTTTGCGGCTTTTGAATGATGAGGATATCTGCATCGTAGATGAAGGTGAAGACGATGAATGAACAAGAGGAGAACTCCTAAATGGGAACGGATGCTGAAGTAGTTCCGAAGACTACGGAACCGGCGGAAGACACCGCTGAAGTCACAAAGGAAAAAACTACCGAAACCGCAGCTACCACACCGGACCAGGCGGAAGAGTCCGCCCGGGCCAAAGGATGGAAGCCGAAGGACGAATACAAGGGCGAACCCGGGAGCTGGGTGGACGCAAAGGAGTTCCTCGGGCGAGAGCCTCTTTTCAATGCTCTGAAAGACTCTCGGAAGGAAATCCGGGAACTGAAGAAGACCGTAGACGGCATGGCCCGCACGTTCGCGCAGCAGGTGAACAGCGTCGTCAGCGAAAAACTGACGCAACTGAAGGCGCAAAAGCGCGAGGCAATAGAAGCCGGAGACCCAGAGAAGGTCGAAAAGATCGAGAAACAAATCGAAGAACAAAAGAAAGTCAAAGTGGACGCCCCAACGGCGAGAGAAATCGCCCCGGAAATCCACGAATGGGTGAAAGAAAACCCTTGGTTCAACTCCAACCCCAAAGCCAAGCGGCTCGCGGTCGCGGAAAACGAAGAGTACCTCAAAGAACACCCGGACGATATCAAGGGTAGCCTGGAAGTCGCTCGCGCGGCGGTGAAAAAGGCGTACCCGGAAATCTTCGGCGGAGACAAGGGAGACAACGGCTCCAAAGACAAGGAGGAACCGGCAAAAGCGCCACCCGTAGAAAGCGGTGGTGCCAAAAGCGGAGGAGGTAAGACGCTGACCGTCCGGCAATTGACGACGGAACAGAAACTAGCGCATGACGCCTATGTCAAGGCCGGTGTCCTGACGAGCGCGGAATACCTCAAGAGCCTACAGGAATCCTTGTCATGAGAAGGAGAGACGAAATGAGCACGGAAGCCACCCCGAAGAATCGCCCGAAACGCACCCCGCTTGCACAGCGGAACATCATGACCGTTTCCTCGAACCTGCTTTCCGAATTGAAACGGCGCGGATTGCATCCCCATTGGGTGAACGACCAGGGAGACCGCATTCAGGCGGCCACTGAGGCCGGATACCAGTTCGTCGATGCCGATGTCAAGGTTGGGGACGAACGAGTTGCCGAACCCGGGAAAATCGGCAGCGCGGTCTGCAAGAGCGTTGGCGGCGGCACCAAGGCATACCTCATGGTAACGCGAGAAGAGTATTACCAGGAGGATCGCCAAGCACTTGACCGGAAAGTGGACGAAAGCGAAGCCGCGATGAGAAAACCACGGAAGATAAACGCGCCCGGAGCCGACGGGATGAAAGTCTACGGCCAGGGCCTGACTGACGAATGAAAAAAGGAGTGATGACTTATGGCTAATACAAACAGACCCTTCGGCCTGCGGCCCATTGGGACTCTCGGCTCGGCCTGTTATACGGGCAAGGTGCAGAAGTTCTATGTGCCTGCTACCGACGTGAACGCAATCTATGTCGGCGATACCGTGAAAATCGCCGGTTCGTCCGGGTCACTGTACGCGGGCGATCCGTCGTACCCGACTGCCGCAATCGCTGCGGCAAACGATGTTGTACTCGGCGTCATGGTTGGAATCGAAGCCCTTCCCACCAACCTCGCCGCCAACTACCGCATCGCGTCCACGGGGATGTACATCTACGTGGATACCGACCCGAACACGATCTATGAAGCGCAGTCGGATTCCACCGGGGTTGCCGCTGCCGATGTCGGGCTGAACGTGCCGATTACAGTCACGGCGGGTTCAACTACGACCGGCGTGAGCGGATCGGTGCTTGCCGGTGCAAGCGTCGCCACCACCAACTCGCTCGATTGCCAGATTCTCAGGCTGGCCCCGAACGTGGATAACGAAGCGGGCGCATACTCGAAGTGTCATGTGCGCCTCAACCTCAACCAGTACAAGACCAATACTACGGGTATTGCGTAAGAAAGGAGGGCTGACATCATGAGTGGACCTATCAATACCGGCAGTTTCGCCCAGGCCCTCTGGCCCGGCGTCAATCGGTGGTATGGGGATTCCTACAAGGAGTTCCCCACGGAATGGACGGATCTGTTCGACCAGGACAGTTCCGACAAGGCGTATGAGGAACTGGTCGGAATCTCCGGGTTCGGCCTGGCGATGGAGAAGTCCGAAGGCTCGGGCATTCAGTTCGATTCTGCGTCTCAGACGTGGGTCACTCGAGCGATCAACAAGACCTACACGCTCGGGTTCGTACTCACTCAGGAACTTCTCGAAGACAACCAGTACCGCATTGCCACCCTCGGCAAGCGCGATGCTCGCGCCCTGGCGTTCTCCATGCGCCAGACGAAGGAAATCGTCGCGGCAAACGTCTATAACAGGGCGTTTACCTCCGGCTACACCTTCGGGGACGGCTCTATCCTATGCGTATCGTCACACCCGAACAAGGTAGGCGGGACGTGGAGCAACGTTCCGACCGTGGCTTCGGATCTGAGCGAAGCGGCGCTGGAACAGGCGTTTATCGACATCGGCGGATTCACTGCTGACCGTGGCACGACTATCAACGTCATGCCGAAGACGCTCGTCGTGCATCGCTCGAACTTCTTCGAGGCCGTGCGTATTCTGAAGTCAGAACTCCAGAACGACACCGCCAACAACGCCGTCAATGCCTTGCGGATAGCGGGCGCGTTCCCCGGCGGCGTCAAGATCAACCACTACCTGACGGACGCGGACGCTTGGTTCGTGCGGACCAACTGCCCGGATGGGATGATCTGCTTCAACCGTGTGGCTATGGAATTCGATATGGACAACGACTTTTCCACAACAAACGCCATGTACCGGGCGCGGGAACGGTATAGCTTCACTTGCGGAGATCCCCGAGCCATCTACGGCTCGGCGGGTGGGTAAGGCAGGAGTGCAACGATGAACCGGCGGCGGGCCTTGTGGGCAGAATCAATTTCCCATGTGCCCGCTGCCTACTTAACACTAACGTCCCTGGCGGGTAAGCGCGAGTTCGATTCTCGCGGGCTAAAGGAGAAATGAAATGGGACTTACTAATTTCCCGAATGGCATTACCAGCTTCGGAATTCCGGTTCTCGGCAGTCTCGGCATTCCCTTCACGGGCAAGTATTTCTTCGTCGATCCGGCCAACGGCAGCGACGGCAATACCGGACTGTCTCCCTCAAAGGCTCTCTCCACGCTCTATAAGGCGCACAGCCTTTGCACTGCCGGGAAGAACGATGTCGTCTTTCTGATCGGCGATGGCAGCACCGCAGCCACAGCTCGGCTCTCGACGGCGATTGCACAGACGGTTGACTCGACGGCGACGACCGGCACCCTTACTTGGTCGAAGCGGGCTACTCACCTGATCGGTATCACGGCCCCAACGGCGCATTCGCAGCGGGCCAGAATTGCGCCCCCGACCGGGACGTATACGATGGCAACCTTCGGTTCCGGCAACTTCATCGTGGTCAGCGCACAGGGCTGTCTGTTTGCTAACCTGTCGGTGTTCAACGGATTCAGCACGGGCGGGGCGAGCCAGATTGCTTGGACCGACTCCGGCGGGAGGAACTCCTACATCAACTGCAACCTCCAGGGCATGGGTGATGCCAACGCCGCCGCCACGACCACGGGAGCTTCCCTGCTGATTACCGGCAGCACCGGGGAAAACACCTTCGACGGCTGCACCATCGGCCTGACGACCGTGCCACGCTCTACGGGAGCATCCGAGATCAAGTTTGCGTCCGGTTCCCCCAGAAACGTCTTCCGCAACTGTATCATCGAGACGAACTCGGCGGCTGGAGCTGATTTCTGGATAGCGGCTCCTTCGGGATCAATCGACCGGACGGTGGATTTCGACAACTGCACTTTCACGAATTGCATCGGGGCGGGCGCGGTGATCCTCACCAAAGGGATCAACGAACACGCATCATGTGGCGGGGCAATTCTCTTAAAGAACTGCCTTGTATACGGAGCAACCGCAATCGCCTCAAATAGCTTGGTCTACACGAACCAGGCGAATGCGGCGACGGCTGGTTCAAAGGTGGCCGTGGCTTCGGCGTAACTTCTCTTTCCCGAGCCCCGGCGGGAAGTCCAGGGCACGATTTAGGAGGGAAAGAGGATGAGACCTAAGAGACTGACGTATACACTCCAGGCGCTTGACGCCGACGGATACCTGAATGACGCCACCGGGGCGGGACCGTGGACGACCATCCTCGCCCTCACCACGGACGGCGCAGCGCATAAGGTTACGATTGCCTCCGCCGCCAACCTGTCGGCATTGACGATTACAGTCACGGGAACCGATCCGAACGGATGGGCATTGACGGAGGCCATCACCGGGCCGAACGCCACGACCGTTACGAGCACGAAGTATTTCAAGACCGTGACGGGTGTCTCTTCCTCGGGGACACTCGGGGCGAACACGATGGATGTTGGATGGGCTGCGGCCTGCGCCACCCCTACCTATCCGGTAAATCAGTACGCGGATGGTTACGGGCCGTCGGTGGGCGTGGACATCGGTGGCACCGTCACTTACACCGGATGGCAATGCAACGGTGATGTCTACGCGGTGAGTTCGGAAGACATGCCGTGGTTGGCGATCAGCTCGGGAATGACCGGGGCGACTACGGATCAGCTTGCGGCGGCTACCATCGCCACTACTGGTATCCGCATTACCGTGGCGTCACACACATCCGGGGCACTTGCTATCACTTACGCACAGGGCAGGTGCTAACATGAGGGCGGCAAAAAGGGTGTTGGTATATCTAGCGATCCTTCTGTTGTGGGCGTCGCCGGTCTTCCCGGTGGCCCTTCAGTTTGATTTCCTTCTCAGCCAAGTCCGAAACTCTACCGGCTCTCTGGCGGGTGGGAAGGTGTACTTCTATGCGGCGGGAGGCTCGACTCCAAAAGACGTCTACCTCGACATCAACAAAACTCCTCCCGCTGCTGCGAATCCGTACACGCTGGACGCTAACGGAACGGCGCATCTTTACGGGGACGGGAACTACCGGATTGTTATCAAGACCGCCGCCGGAGTAACCGTGTACGACCGGGACAACATTACGATTGCCGGAAACCCTGCTACGTCTGTAACTGCTACCTACCTCAACGTCATGGATCACGGCGCGGTGGGAGACGGGACGACCGACGACACGGCCGCGATTCAAGACGCGATCAACCACGCCGGGTCTGGAACGTTCTACGGCACCACAAGAGGCGGGAGTGTGTTCTTTCCGAAGGGGGACTACAAGGTCACGTCAACACTAACTTTGAAGCCCGGTATCCATCTCATCGGAGACTCCACCGACGGCACGCGGATCTTTTCGTATCTCACCACGGGAGATGTTTTTGCGTTCAACGCCGATTCGTGGGTTACCGGGGCCTTGCCGAAAAACGTGCTCGAAAATTTCTCGATTCTTGCTAAAGCCAACAATACCACGGGGGCGGGAATCCATTTATACGGCACCGTGGGTTATCACTCCGCCGTCGTTCGGAATGTAACAATATGGTGTAGTCGCGGAGATTCTCTGAATTTACAGGATGGAGTTTCGATCAATAACACGATTGGGGCTGTTATCGAAAACGTCCTGGTCAGAGAAGCGACCCGGTACGGATTCTATTTGGCGAGCACAAACAATCTCCTCACAATGCTTAGTAACTATGCCTCTCGTGGCGGCTCAGACGGATACCGAATCACTGCGACAGAGGCACTCATTTTCGCGAATGGCAGCGACGACAATGAGGGATACGGGTACTATTTCAATCACCTCGTGTCCGGCATGGTGATCGGGAACGAATGCGAGATTCCGCACCTGGAAGCCATGTACTTCTACCAGTGCGAGACGACGACCATTGAAAGCAACTATATCATTTCGGATCATATCGGAGGTATCACGATAGATGCCGGGTACGATTGTTCCGTTCGCAAAAATCAGATTTTAAAATCCGGGGCACCAACGGGATACTGCATAACCTTTATAAATGCGCCTTATCGCCTGACGATGGAACGAGGGCTTGAACAAGCCTACGCGTCCGGCACGTTTAGTGACGAGACAATCCCGTTTATATTCTGGAGCACTTCCGGCGGGAAGAATTCTGTTAAAAATTTGGTGATCGGTAGCACCGCCAATCCCATAACGGCGCACGGAGTGTTTGATACCTACGGGGACGGGGCCATAGGCGCTGGCGTTCGGACCGACCAGGCGAACTTCGAGGTAACCGGCGCGACGAACAGTTACTTCGGCGTGACTCGCAACGCTTTTACCAACCGGGCCGCCACGCTGTACATCACACAGCCAGCCACGGTGGAATGGGACACTGGCGTATGGTCTTCGAGCACGGATTACATAGTCCGCGACATGGTAAACGGCAAGATGCGGTTTCGAGCCATACAAGGGACTAGTGCTCAAGAAGATCAATTGGTGATAAATGGGAATGTTGGCACTGTTAGCCTGCGCGGTCATGTGAGTGTCGATCAAACCACCGCGCCAACCACCGCAGGAACGGGAGGTACATGCACACTTACCGCAGGGAGCAGCGACCATGCCGGGAACTTTGTGATTGGGGCTGGCGGTACTTCTTGCCAGTTGACGTTTAATGTGGCATTTACGGCTCTTTCCTGCGTTGTCACTGGCCGGGGCACCATTATGACAAACTATGTCGTAGCCGCTACTACGTTGACAGTTACTAGCGGACCGGACACGATTGACTACATCTGCTACGGGCTTAACGAATAGTGAGGATCATATGCAACAAGGGCCGCAGGACTATTTCAAGCCGGGCGATTGGAACGCATACTGCGACGTGTGCGGGTTCAAGTTTAAGGCGTCTCAACTTCGGAAGAGGTGGGATGGGCACATGGTGTGCGAGAAGGACTATGAGGAGCGGCATCCACAGGAGTTGATTAGGATGCCGAAGGAAGATACTTCCGTCCCGTGGTCACGCTACCATGAACCAACATACATCACACCGGGGCCGATTGACCCGACGCAATTATGAAAAACACCAGCGCGAGGTGGTGAAATGAAAAAGACCGGATGGATGCTCCTGGCTCTTCTTGGCACTGCGATAGTTATTGGGGTCTCAACACCCGCACGGGCGGACACATCGAGTGTGACGCTGGCATGGACCGCGAACACGGAGCCGGATCTCGCGGGATACAAGGTTTATCAGGGCACGGCGGCCGGGGGATCATATGTGCTCAAGGCGACTCTCGGAAAGGTCACGACGCACACACTCTCCGGATTAGCAGACGGGACGTATTACTTTGTGGTAACCGCATACGACACCTCGGCACTGGAAAGCGGGTATTCTAACGAGGTCACTAAGACCTTGGACACCTTGGCACCGGCGGCACCGTCTAGTTTGACAATCACGATCACGGTCAGCGTAAAATGAAACGTCTCTGGGGATGTGTCTTCGTGGTGTTGGTGCTACTCTTCGATGTGTCGATTGCGAGAGCGGCAAATGGGTTTCAAGCATCCAGCCCCGGAGCGAGACACGGAACAGTTGACGCATCGGCAGCAGCGAATCGGTGTCGTTTTCAAAGGTTCACCGCCCCCGGATCTGGGACCATCACTATCACCGAGATTGGGCATTGGGTTTCTGCTGATGCCGCGACTACCGCATGTTTCAGACTTGCCATATTCACAGACGATGCGGTAAACAATAATCCAGACGTGATTGTGACAAACTCGGAAACTTCCGAATATTGCACCACCAACACATCCATCCACAAAGAATCTCATGCCTATTCCCCGCAGCCGACATTGACTGGCGGAACGATTTATTGGCTCGGCGAATACCAAAAAGACGCAAACATGAACATCGACCGCATAGCCACGGGCGGGACGGCGGTCCGCGTAACGGCAGCAACGTATCCGACCTGGCCGACGGCGACACAGTGGGATTCCGGGACAGACGTTACCGAAGACGAGGGAGTGTATGCCGTGTATGTCACCACTGGCGGGGGTGGATTTATTCCGTCTTGGTTGCCGGAAAATGGAGGGTTGATCGAGTGAGCAGAGAACAGAAAAGATTCGTCAAGGACTACATTCTCCTGACTGTTGTTACCCTGGCGTGTTTAGGGTTGTTCTTTCTGCCTGATTATTCGATGGCGCTGAAAAAGAACGTAGCATCTCAAACCGTGTGCGCCCATCTCCTCACCACGTCGGGGGCAGCGCACACTACCGGCACCACAAATGTCTATTATCTCCTTGATGGTGGTACTCAGACTGCCGGTTCAACCGCGACACACGAAGGGAATGGACTCTGGTGCTATACCCCGGCGCAGGCTGAGACGAACGGGGATCACGTCGCCTTCACGTTCAGCAATGCGAGCGCCGTCATGACTTCCGTGCAGGTATACACCACGTTCCCGCAGACTGGCGATACTTATGCCTTGGCGAACGGCGCGACTGGGTTTGTTGCCCTGCATTCAGACGGCACGAATACGCTAAATCATCTCACGGGGACCATCGCCGCAGGTTCCCATACGGCCCAAACCGGGGACACGTATTCTTTGGCAAATGGTGCTACAGGATTCGTAGCATTGCACAGCGACGGGACCAACACCCTGAATCATCTCACGGGGACATTGGCGGCGGGCTCTCATGTGGCACAAACCGGAGACACTTACGCTCTGGCAAACGGTGCGACCGGATTCGTGGCGTTGCACACCGATGGCACGAATACACTGAATCATCTTAACGGCACACTAGGCGCAGGAACGCATTCGGCTCAAACTGGCGACGCCTACGCCTATGCGACGTCTCACCTGACGGGCACCCTGGCGGCAGGATCGCACGTTGCCCAAACAGGAGACACCTACGGGCTCGCCAATGGTGCCACGGGATTCGTCGCTCTCCATTCGGACGGCACGAACACTCTAAACCATCTCAACGGTACTCTTGGAGCAGGAACTCATTCTGCACAGACAGGAGATGGGTACGCATATTCGGTGTCGCATCTCAACGGTAGTCTTGCCGCAGGATCGCATGTCGCACAAACCGGCGATTCATACGGATACCTTGGATCACACCTCAACGGGACCGTGGGGGCTGGCGTGTCTGTTCCAAGCGCGGAAGGTGTTGCTGACCAAGTGTGGGACGAGCTACTCGCCGGTCATGCCGGAGCTGGCAGCACCGGAGCGGCACTGAGCGCCGCCACCGCACCCAGCGCGGCCACGGTAGCCGATGCGGTGTGGGATGAGTTGCTTGCGGGTCATGCTATAGGGGGCAGTGCGGGAGCGGCTCTTTCGGCGGCAGGGACGGCTGGAGACCCGTGGTTAACTCCTCTCCCTGGCGCATATGTCCCCGGGACAGCGGGCTACATCATAGGAAACGAAATTGTTGATCCGCTTGGTCCTGGCGCGGACAACGTGACCATCACAGTCAACGATGCCAACGGCAACCCTGTGGCCGGATGCTCTGTGTGGATAACGTCAGACCTCGCTGGCACCGTGGTTATTGCCGGGACGTTGCAGACTGCGGCAGATGGAAACGTACTATTTCATCTCACGGCCGGGACCGCATACTATCTATGGAGGGTGAAGGCAGGCATGAGCTTCTCTAACCCAGCCTATTTCATTGCGGTTGCGGACTAAGGGGGAATCATGGGAAACATTATCACTGGCGGCACCCCATCAACTGCCGGAACACAGACAGCAACATCCGGGATAGCACGCGATATTATCATTAACGGTGCGCTTCGGCTGGTGGGAGCATACGCAACAGGCGCGGCTCCCAGGGCGGATCAAGTAGCAGACGCAGCCGAAGCTATGGACATGATGCTGAGGTCTTGGCAGCTCGATGGCATGTTGTGGCTGCGTCAGTTCATTTATGTCACTCTGGCGGCTGGACAAGCATCCTATGGGATAGGGCCGACCTCTACGGACGTTGTTACGAGTGATGCCGCTGGGTCTACTCCCTTCATCCAGCGGCCTCCTCGCATTTACGACGCCACGCGTTACACCATTGCCACGGCGGATGAAGTCCCGGTACGGTCTATTTCCCGTTCGGATTACATGGCGCTGACGAACAAGACGACAACCGGGAGCCCGGTACAAGTCTACTACGATCCGCAAATAACAAACGGGATGCTCTACGTTTGGCCGACGGCAAGCGCCGTCGGTGACAAGATAAAGCTCTCGACGGATCGTCTTATCGCGGATGTCGGGGCAAGTGACAATCTCATAGACATTCCCCCGGAGTGGCAGGAGTGCGTTAAGTACAACCTCGCGCTTCGTCTTTCGGGAGAATATCCCCCGGGGATAGGTTCGGACGGGGCGAAACTTGCCATTTTTCTGAAAGAAAAAATGGACTCGCACCAACGGGACACGGCCAGCACGTTCTTCCAGTACGGGAGATTCTGATGGCGTATAAAGAGTATTCCATCGGAAAGCCTACCTACAATGTAGAGCCACAGGCCAAGGTGTTGCAGGTAGACGCGGCAAAGGACTGCTATTTCGAGAACACCGGGGAAGGGTATTACGCTATCCGCCGCCGTCCTGGATTTTCCCTTTTTCTTGATCCCCTGTCGGGAGAAGGCGGGACTACACACACGGGACAGGGCATTTTCTGGTCGGACAGGTTCAATGCGGCCTTTGCGGTCGTCAATGGGCGGCTCATCAAAATCATGGATTCCGTCGGGACGCATACCGAAATTGTAGGAACCACCATGAACGCGACCAACCCCGTCGTCTTCGCCGAAGGGCAAGACCTTGCGACCGTGCCCTACATCTACATTGCACATGGCGGCAGGTTGGTCTATACGGACGGGCAGGCACTCATCTCCCCGACGGACGTGAGCACTCCCGAAACCTGTGACTATGTATCTTTCGCCAACGTGCGGTTCTTCGCCACGGCTGGTGGACAGGATATGTTCATCACGGACACAAATCCATCGACCGGCTTCCTCGATATATTTTATTGGAGCGGATCAGGGAACCCGTTTCGCTCTGCACTCCGAGCCGACGCTCTCAAAGCAGTATTTACTATATGGGACGAAATCGCCCTCATAGGAGAGAAATCAATCGAGTATTGGCAGGAGGACGGATCTAACCCTATCTCTCCTCTCATCGGGGCCACGACGGAGGCTGGGATCATTGCACCTTACAGCCTCAAGAGATGCGAGAATACGTTATACTTCCTGTCCGACATCGGAGAGAAGAGGGCGGTTGTTAAATTGTCGGACCGTTCTCCGCTCATCATTTCAGATGCCATAGACCGGGTACTCCAAGAAATGACTACGGTGTCGGACGCCATTGCCTCTCTGGTCTTCGTCGGTGGCCTAAACCTGTACGTCTTGCATTTCCCCACGGAAGGCGTGACTTGGGCATACGACTTTAAGGATGAAATCTGGACCGAATGGGGTCAATACGATTCAGTCTCGTCCTCATATCTTCCCTTCCCAATTGTGGGGAGTTGTTACGCGAAGCCGTGGAACAAACATTTGTTCCTGAGCACGGATGGCAAAGTCTATGCCTTCGACCGCAACACCTACCAGGACGCCGGAACATCGATGAGGACCATGATCCGCACGGGATGGTTGTACCACGGCACGGCAAAGAGAAAGAGGGCAAACGCGCTTTATTTAAAGGTAAAGGCGTACTCGCCAACAGCAGGTTCACTTCTTCTGCGGTGGCGGGACGATGGACGCCCGGAATGGAGCCCCTACATAGAACTTCCGGTAGGCAAGGAATCACAGGAACAATATTACAACGTTCTGAACAGGTGCGGGATTTATCGCAGTCGGCAATACGAGTTTCTCATGACCGACAACACCGACTTGGCCCTTATGGGGATAGCCGAAGATTTAACGGAGCTGCGGAATTGAGATGACATACAGAGCAGACAAGCTCCCGCCTCCGCCAAAAACGGACAACTATCAAGAACGGTACAGGTGGTACTACCGCATCTTTGAGGTTATCAACGGCGTTGTCACTTTGTTGGCGTCCGGGATCGAAACTACTCCGAGGACCAACATCACGGCGACTGACCTAGATTCGGCACTTGGTCAGATTGACCTACTGATCCCGGACGTAAACGAGCACGCCGCGTTGCCCGGGACAAGTGGCACCCCCGGGGCTGGAAACAAGTACGTCACGGACGCCGATCCAAGGAACACGAACTCGCGGACCCCTACTGCACACGCCACCACACACGTCAGTACAGGCAGCGATCCGATTGCCAACGCGGTTTCGGGCGGGGCCTCCGGGCTGATGACGGGCACGGACAAGGCCGCTCATGATGCTCACTTGGTCAACACGTCGAATCCGCATAGCACGTCTGACGCGAATCTCGTCACGACCGACATAACGACGGGAGATGCTTCTACAACAAAGCATGGGTTCGCCCCGAAGGCTACGGCACCCGCCGCCGGTCTCATGTCTGTCCTGGGGACCGAAAACGGGGAAACGGTACGTGCCGACAAAGCTCTGTTCGATGCCACCGTTCCCTCGACACAAGCGTTCGGAGACGCGGCGGCAACAGGGTCCGCGATGGTGGCGGCACGGCGGGATCATAAACACGCCATGCCAGCAGCCGAGAAGGACACTACGGCGGTCACAGGGGTTCTTAAGGGAGACGGATCAGCTATCAGCGCAGCCTCCGCCGGGACTGATTATACTTCTCCGTCATCCACCGAAACGATGACCAACAAGCGCATCACCAAGCGCACCGGGAACGTAGCATCCTCGGCCACCCCGACAATCAACACCGACAACGTGGATATGTTCTTGATCACGGCACAGGTCGAAGACATCACATCCATGACGACAAATCTATCCGGGACTGCAACCGAAGGACAATGGTTGTGGATTGCAATCACAGGCACGGCGGCACGGGCGATCACATGGGGCACGTCGTTTGAGTCTTCTACTGTCACGCTACCTGCTACTACGGTCTTGACGGATCGTCTGGATGTCGGTCTTGTCTGGAACACCGTCACATCAAAATGGCGGTGTATGACGGTGGCATGATGAAACTGTGCTTCCCCGTCTTCCGGTATGAAATTTCCGTCGCCGACGACCCGTGCTGCTATCCGCTTGGGGCGATGTATATTTCGGCCTATGCCAAGAAGTTGGGACATACTGTAAGGATTTTGAACTTCCATCATCGTGAGTACGACCTGTTTAAAGAGTTTGAGGGGCAGGATGCTATCCTCTTCACGGGTTCCGACCCCTTCCTCCGGCAAATTGCGGAAGCGGCGGCAATCGCACATAGCATGGGGATTCATACTGTTGCAGGCGGGGCCACGGCTACACATCGCCCGGAAGTCATGCGGGGGATAGTTGACTCCGTAGTGATGGGAGAAGGGGAAGGGGCACTTGCTGCGGCCCTGGCCGGAGAAGGCGTCTTCTCTTCGCCGCCGGTCCCGCTCTACGCGCTCCCCTGGCCGGACTACGAGGGCTTTGGAATCGAGGAGTATAACCAGAAGAACTCTGTGCGCTACATGGGCGTTCTGGCCTCGCGTGGCTGCCCCTTCCGGTGCCATTTCTGTGCTCACACGACCATTTATCGAGCAAGACCGCTCTCGGATGTCTTTGCAGAGATTGACCACTACAAGACAGCCTACAGCGTCGAAATCATAGTTTTCAACGACAATACCCTGAATGTGAGCCGCGAGCGGTTTCTGTCAATTTGCGAGGGCATGAAAGAACGCGGCTTGAAGTGGTCGGCGGCGATCAGAGCCGATAGGTTTGACGAGGATATGGCTCGGGCGGCGAAGGCCGGAGGATGCCGATACTTCGTCGTCGGAGTTGAGTCCTTCCTTCAGGACCGCCTTGACAAGATGGGGAAGGGAACCAAGATCGATGACAACGTGCGGACGCTTGACCTCCTCCACAAGCATGAGATCCCGTATCACGGGAACTTGATGGTTGGGTTTGACTTCGACTCCCCGGAGGACATCTATCGAGAGCTTGATGCGGGACGGCGTGGATACAACGTCTTCCCCTTGCTGTTTCGGCAGTTCTGTGGGGTGAAGGCGAAGCCTGGACTTTCCAAAGAGCGATTTGACGAACTACAGGCTGAGTTTTCAAAACTACACCATTTAATGGCCGGTGGCGGATACTTCATGTGGGGAAAGAAAAAGTGCCCTCCAGAACAAACGGTGAACGCATGATAACCCGATCCCTGTGCCCGACCTGTTACCGGGAGATCCCGGCTGAAATCGCCGTGGGAGAACACGTCTGGATGCTCAAGGAATGCCCGGATCACGGGCGTCATGTGGCGATGGTCGAACGTGACCCGAGGTGGTTCTTGTTCGTAAAAAGGCTTGGAAAGCACGGGTTCTACCCTGGGTATATAACAGACGTGACTTCTCGGTGTCAGTTAAAATGCAGGTATTGTTTCCATGACAACACAATGGGCGGCGACCGCCCCATAGATGAGATTATGCACGAGGTTGTCCCATACGCCAGTGAGAGAACCATCATCCTGACCGGAGGCGAACCGACATTACACCCATGTCTTTCAGAATTGATCCGGCAAATCAGAAGTCACTGTGGCGTGGTTGTGTTGACGAACGGGATAAAGATGGCGGACCCGTCATACTTTGATGAATTAGCAGACGCCGGGCTCCGAGAGAACGACACAATGGCAATAGCCTTGTCTTTTCATCGTGAGTCCGCAGGGAAAGAATATGAGGTGTTGGAACTGGCTCGAAGTCGTGGTTTAAAACTGTTCAATACGTTTTTTGTGGTGGACTCCTTGCCGCAGATAGATGAGGCGCTGTCCACATTTAGAAAATGGCGGGATGTGATTTTTTCCATGCGGGTCATGGCAGCATCAAACGTGTGGTGCGAGAAAAAAGCACCACGAAAGATATTCGTGTCAGACATGCTGCGGTACGCCAAAAAAGGGGAAAACAGCCTGCGCGTTGTTTTGGGACAGGGAAACAACAAGATGACGATGGCGCATACCGACATCGACGGGATGCACGTTATGTTTGTTTCCTGGCAAGACATCAACAACGTAGACTTGGACGAACTCGACGGTCCACCGTACTGCCAGGCGCTAGACGGGAAGGCATATAATTTCGGAGTGACCGGAATCGTGAATGAAGGAATAGCAAAATGTTCGTAGAAAAACTCACCACACCGGAGGATATCCGTCGCATGACGGAACTCGCCAAGCAGTACGACGGCGGATTCTCGAAATACATTCGCGTTGACGTGGAATATTCAGTGAAGCAGTACGTTTCGATGATCAAGGGTGGATGGGGAGTAGTGTTTGCTCTCAAGAACGACGCCGGAGAGATGGTTGGCGGTCTTGGCGCAATCAAAGCTCCCGACCTGCACTGTGGTTATATGACCGCGATAGAAACGTTCTGGTTCACAAACCCCGATTCTCGCGGACACGGCTTGCTCCTCTTGGATGCGTTCGAGGCGTGGGGCAAGGAGTTTGGTTGTCGGCGATTTGCTATAGTACACCTAGTTGATTCCATGCCAGAGCGGCTTTCGGTGCTGTACAAGAGACGCGGATATAAGTTGATCGAAAGTCACTATGTGAAGGGGGATGACATATGAGCGCGATCAGTGGGGTTTATGGATCGTATAAATCTGCCGAAGCAACAGAAGAAGCCGCCGAACTTTCGGCAGAAACTTCTCAGGCGCAATTTGAAGCAACAATGAAGATGTGGGAGCCCTACAACGAGGTAGGGTTGACCGGCATTTCAGAACTCGGGACACAGGGAGAACTGCCGTCGTGGCAGGAGACCGTGTATGACCCGATGCAGGACTGGGATTACGAACAATCCGCCGGATACAATGCGCAGTTAGAACAGGATATGGCGGCTTTGTCCAGCGCACAGAACGCACGAGGCTTGTCTTCCTCCGGCGTGGCCGCGAGTCAGGCGGCAGAGGTGGCGACTGACCTCACGTCGCAGGATTACGAAAACGAGTATGCCCGGGAGTACGGGGAACTTTCAGACCTCTACTCCGGGAGCTTGGGAGAATACCAGCAGCGGTACGACGAGATCATGAACAAGATCAAAGTCGGGACGGGCGCGGCGTCTTCGATTCAGTCGGCGGGAGAAACAAACACGGAAAATCAGATTGCATCGACGACGGCCGAGGGAGAGGCGGAATCTGAACTGTGGTCTGGCCTAGGTGGTGTGTCTTCGTCCTCAGTCAGCAACGCACTGAAAATCTATGACTATGGCAACGAAAATGACTGGTGGGATGACAGTGAAACGGCGTAGGAGACAAGACAATGGCTAATCCGTGGGCTGGATATTACTTAGGTCAGCAATCTCTTAGTCAGACGCTTGACACGCTGTCGGAACGGCGGCGTCAGGAGAAACTAGAAAAACAACAGCAGGCACAGCAGGAGATTGAAAACAGACGTGCGCTGCGGACCGAAGCCCTGGCAAAAGAAGAAAGCTCGCTTAGGAACGCAGTAACACAAGAGCAGCTTGCCGAATACAGAAGGAAGGCGCAGGCGGCCAGACAATGGGACGCCGAGAGGCGTGGCCTTGCTCAGACACTTGGCACCGAGACTGTAGAAGAAACGTACCAGAACCCGGACTATGTGCCTGCGCGTTCCGGCGGGCTGGCTGGATTGGATGAACCACAAAACGAGGCAGAAACTGCGGCACGGAAAGAGTTGCTGGACATAGAAACGCTACGGCCCGGAACACTGGCTTCTGTAAACCCTCCTACTGCTGCCGTTGGGACTCCGACTCTTACGCGGACAAGTCAGCTCTCGGAATCTACAAAACTGCAACGTCAACTTGATCTGGCATTGAAACACGGCATGACTGATGAAGCCGCAAACATCGCCAAGGCAGCAGACGTTACCAGAGAATTTGAAAGCAAGATCGATCCGAAAACGGCGCGGGTGCTGGCGGTGATGAAAGGCGCAAAGGACGCTGGGCTGGGGTCGGGCTCTGCAAAGGCGGTTGGCATTCAAGAGGCGCGGCGGATTGATCCATCTGGAAAGTTGGCGTCAAGTTTCGAGTCCCTAGAGGTAGGAGCAGATGGGATGATTCAGCACATTACAACCCCGGACGGAAGATACATGGGAGCGGTTTATATCCAAGATGGTAAAGCAACGATGTTCCAAGTGCCATCCGAAAAGAACCCCACGCCTTCTTCTCTTGCTCTTGACACCACAAGTTCCGATCCTGCAACGAGCGCAAAGGCAAGGCAGGCGATGGGAGAACTGGAAAAGCTTGAATCCGCGAGGGGTGCCGCAGATAGAGGAACCCGTGCGGACAACGAAACCATGAATACGATCAGCCAGTTCATAGCCGGAAAGAAAGATTTAACGGCGGACGATGTGGTTGGTTTGGCCGAAGGATTAAAAGCTGACGACCCAACGTCAAAGATGATCCTTCAGAGAATGCAATATGTGAGGAACAACACTAATTCTCAAGAAGTCAGAGAGAAAATAGACACAATCGTCCAAGAAATTAACGGATATCTCAAAACAAAAACTCCTGGGAAATGACATGACCACACAAGACCCGTTCGCGGAACTCGAAGCTACTTTAGAAGCGAGCAGGGAGAAGAGCGCCCCGAAGACCGGCACGGCGACGGCAACAGCGTCGGACCCGTTTGCGGAACTTGAGGTGACTCTACGGAAGAGTAAGAAGAGCGGCGTCACCGAAACATGGAAAGAGGACCAGCGGCTTGAAGCAACCCTAGAGCAAGCGGAGAAGGTGCCGACGTGGCGGAAGGTGGTCACCCCGGCGATGACTGCCGTGCCGGAACTTGTGGTGGGATACAAGACGGTCGAGGAAGCGGCGGCGCGTGGGTTGGCGGGCCTAGTATCCCCAGAGAAAAAGGCTGCTGTTGCCAAGCGCGGGGAGGAGGAAATCGCCGAGGCGAGAGCGAAGGCAGACTATGTGCGTCGCACCGTCGGCGGCCCGGAGTACGAAAAACTCCACAAGATGAAGGGGGAGTTGGGATTTGTTGACTCTCTTGGCCTGTACGTTTCCGACCCTTCGCTTGCCCTGGGCGAGGCGGGCGGACAATGGCCGATGTTGACCGGAACGGCGGCGGCGTCTCGCGTGGCTACTCCCGCCATTTCTCGGATTGCCGGGTCTACCCCGGCGCAGACCGCCATCAAGCAGGGTCTTGCGCGGCTCGGGGTAACGACGGCGGCTGGTCTGCCTACGACCGGAGTACAGCAGACTGCGGAAGCCATTCAGGCGCAGGAAGCCAAGGGACAGGAACCCTCTCTCCCGGCGGCGGTGGGCGCGGGTCTATTGGCGACGGTGGTCGAGGGCGTCTCGGACGCGGCCTCTCCTATCGTACAACGCGGCTGGTATAAGATCCTTGGTGGAAATCCCGTCGGCGAGACTGTTGCCGACATAACGGCGGAGATGGCACGGAAGGGGATTGCGCCGACGGAACAGGCGATAGCCCGGAAGAACATCCTCAAGGGCGCGGCGGAGTACCTCAAGACGGTCGCCATCGAGGCGGGTGTTGAGGAACCGGCGCAGCAGGTAATCACCGAGGCTCCGGCGCAGATTCGGGCCGGAGCGTCCGTGCTTGCCCCGGAAGTCCGGGCGAGGGCGGCGCAAGCGGCGGGGCAGGCATTCGGTCCGGCAGCGATCATGGCAGGGGTGGCCGGGGGTGTGGATACCGCGACGAATGTCCGACAGGGAACACAAGCTGTGTCGTGGCGGGACGCCCAGATAATCGACCAGGCGCGGAAGATCGGGGTGCCGGTCGAGGACGACACGGGCGCGGCGCGGCCTACTCAAGCCGTTCTGAACGACATCAAGGCCAAGATGGCAGCCCCCTCCACAACTGAGAAGCCCACAGCCCCGAAGCGCAAGGACATGGTAATCCTGGCGGAAAAGGCCGGTATCTCGGACGCCAAGAAGATGAGCAGCGAGAAGCTGACCGAAACCCTGAACAACATGGGCCTCCTGCCTAATACTGAACAAACTCCCCCGGCGGCGAAATCTATGCCGCAGCCGGAAGCCCCGGAAGGCGGGCGGCAGACGCTAACCTTGGGCGAGGTGGAGCGTCAGTATCCGGGCCGGGTGGTGGAGAGCACGGAAGACGGGTTTGTCGTGCATGAAAAAGATGGACCGCTACTTATCCAGCCCACACGGAAGATCGACGTGGCTTCCGAGGATGCGGTTCGTGCGGCGCGGGCGGCAGGGTACACTGAGGAAGAAATTGCGGCGGCAAAGCAAGCCGGGGCACTCGGGAAGTACGAGCCCGGAAAGAAGCGCATCCTCTTGAGGCGCGGCGCGGAGACGGAGCTGGCACATGAAGGGACACACCATATCTTCGCGGCGGCCGACTTGACGCCATCCGAAGTCCGGGCCTTAGAAACGGAAATCGGTAACGAAGAAGCAGTAGCCCGGACGGTGAACGGGTGGGAGAACAACCCATCGGCGCGGGCGAGGTTCGAGCGGGGTGAGGTGGGGGGCGTTCTGCAAAAGCTCTGGAACGCGAGCCAGAAGTTTGGAGACTGGACCTTCGGCCCGAGTTCGGGGACCGTCGTGCGGGGGATGCACACTGGGGACGTGTACCGCACGGGTGTCCCACGTGGAACAAAACCGAGATGGCAGGTGCCTACGGATATTGTTTCTCCCGAAAAGGAAGAGATGCGGCAGCGCCGGGAGAATATCAAGGCGCGACTAAAGGAACACGGACAAGTGCGGCGCGGTGCGGTTCCTCAACCGTGGGTTGGAAAGGATATGACAGTTCCTCCGCCATCTCCTCCAAGACTGATGTCAATGCTTGGGGATAGGTACGGAGCGGAACAACAACTTGACCAGGCACAAAGAGAAGAGGCGCGGAGAAACATTTCCGAAATGTTGTCGAGACACGCAAAACGTGTGCGGATGGAAGAGCAGCTTGACCAGGCACAGAGCGAGGACTATCGCAAGGATCTTCTTGGATTACGACGGGGGATGAAGTTGATCGGTCCTATTCGTCTACAAGAATCTTCCCTTGCCGGAGGGCCAAGCGCAGATACCACGTTCGACGATGACCGCTACAGCCTCGCGGAGCATCCGCTAACAAGGGCCGTGCGCGAGACCAAGGACGTAGATCGTGCTACCGACAAGATCAACGCTATTTCTTTCCGGCAGGCGGCAGAGGATTTGATCGACGGGAAGGACATCTCAGAGCACATCCGATCCGGCATGAAGAAGGGTCTGAATGAAAGCACCATCAACCATCACCTTCGGAACGAGATGATGAGCGTGGCGGTGGAACGTGGTCGTAAATCCGGGGATCGTCATGTCGAACTGGACAAAGCGGCAGCAGCAGAACCGCGCTTACAAGAGGCTATAGATAAGGCAAAGTGGGAAGGTGGGAAGTTCTCGCTTCCCGATCTAACCCCCGACACAAAAGCCATCGAGCGCCTAGAGAAGTACGTCCAGAACGACGACTGGAGCGGATGGAACACCAACCTTTCACGGATGGACCTCCCGCCGGAACAGCTAGAACTCGTAAAGCAGTCCATCCGGGAAGACAACTGGCAGGACTTCCGTGCATCGTGGGGCAGAACCACGATGGCCGAGAAATGGGAGGCCGGGTTGGCATTGATGGAGTCCGGCGGACACAGGCGGTACCGCGTGAAATCCGGTGCCGAGGGACTAGCCGCCGTCGTCGTCGCCACAGGCAACGAGTCCATCATGCAGACAAACAAATATGCGGAGGCCCTGGACAAGTGGCACGCTACCCGCGACCCGAAGGACATGATTGCCATGATGGCGGAGCAATCGGAATGGGTAGCTGGATTCGCTCGCGCCCGTGGGAGTCTAAACGAAGCCTCACACGCCCTGTCCGCCGGGAAGCTCATCAAGAAGGCGCTCGGGCAGATGGAGGGGCTTGATCCTACATCCCTCAGGAGCATCGCTATTCACTTGGCGAAGGCCGGTATCATCCTCGACGAAGAAACACAGACTGAACTTCTAATGATGCGTAACGACATCGAGGGTAATCCGATTGAAGCCGTCAAGTTTATCAACCGGGCGATGGCGGAGAAGAATAAGCCTTCGATGTGGGATTACCTCAACAACTACCGCTATGCGAACATGCTCTCGTCGGCGGTGACACACATTTATCAGGCAGTTGCTAATACCGCCTGGGGTGCCGGGTTATTGACCATCGGCGTCGGGCAGACGGCACTCGATAGCGTCCGGGGCCTAGTGCCGGGCCAGAAGAGGCAAGTCTACTGGACGGACCTCCTAGCCGCAATGCAAGGGTACGCGCAAGGGCTTGGAACGGCGATGGTGGACGCAAAAGACATCATCCTCACCGGATACAGCCGCAAGGGCGCGATGCAGGCGCTCTTTCAGATGGCGGAGGAGCAGGACAAGTACCGAGGTGGTAGGGACATCCCCGGTAAGCTCGGCACGACACTTGCCATGCCCGGGAGGCTACTTGAGGCTGGGGACGTGATCTTCTCGGGACCGCGATATATGGGGGCGCTGAATCAACTGGCCGTTAGGCGGGCGATCACAGAAGGATTCGAGCCTGGCACGGCGGAATTTGACGCCAAGGTAGATATGTTAAAGGGCTCCGGCGAACTCCACATGACCGCTTTGTGGGAAGCAAAGAAGCTCGTCCATACTATGGATGCTGTTTCATCCAAAACAGTCGCATGGCTCAAGCGCGAGGGCAAGAACAACCCGGCTGCCAAGGCGGCGTATTACTTTGCCACGCTCACGTTTCCGTTTGTGCGAATTTCCGAGAACACAACACGGCAGGGGATTTCTCTTCTGCCTATCGGCCTGAACATGGCGATATCGAACGCGATGGACCCAAAATTGCGGACGTGGGCGAAGAACGAGGAATATGTAGCGAAGATGGCGCTTGGCGCAGGTATCATCTATCTGGCTGCCATTTCCGCCGCCGCTGGTCATGCCGTGGGAGAGTTGCCACGGAATCGTGAGGATCGTGAGAAATTCTACAAAGAGGGCAAGAAGCCGTGGACTTGGGGCGGAGTGATGATGAACCGGATCGGGCCGTATGCCTATCCCTTCGCGGTCGGCGTGGCACTGGCAGACATCGTGCACAACGAGAATGCCACAATGCAGGACGTAGAGGATGCGTTGAAACAAGCGATAAAAAATCTCGGCAAGATATTTCGTGACCACCCTTTTCTTCAGGGATTTGCAAATATCATATACTCCCTCCAAGATCCCACGGAAAATTCATCTCGTGTGATAGCTGGCTACCTCGGCCAGTTTGTTCCGGCAGCGTCGGCTCTCCGGCTTGCGGAGCGCATGACTGATACCACGGTTCGAGATCCTAATAGTTTGAAAGAACGAATAGCGGCTGGCATTCCTCTTGTTAGTAATCTCGTTCCTCCTCGGATTGGATCATTGGGGCAACCGATGGAGCGCCAGGAAAAGGGATGGTCGGCGTTGAATCCTATCACGCCCACCAGAAGCACCGCTACCCCGGAAGATAAAGAGATGTGGTCATTGGGTATTGCGGGGGGCGTGTTCTACAACAAGGGCAAGTTGCGCGAGAAAAAGGGCGGAGAACTTACGGAACGCGACATGACGGATACCGAATTGCGCGAATTACAGAAGTACGGAGGAGACCAGATCCGTCAAGCGCGAAACATGCTATTTTCCTCGCCGCAATACAAACGGGAAAGGGGAAGCCCTAACGGCAAGGAGATTGCCATGCGGGCCACAGAATCACTTATTGGCTCTGTAGCCGGGGAAGCGCGAGACAGATGGACCTATCAGAAAGAAACGGGGAAGCCGTTAAAGCGGACTCCCATCACAAACAGATTAAAGTTGTCCAAAATTCTTAATGACGCAAGAGCGCGTGTTGCATGGGAGCACAATAAGGAGCAAAAACTAGAGAGGAAAATCCCGGAATTAGGCAAAGAAGCAGGAGTGCAATAATGGATGAAGAGCGGCGAATCGGCATGGACGTACTGATCGAGCGCATTTCGCACTTGTCGGAGCGGATAGATTCCCACAGCGCAAAAGTAGACGCTCTAGACGGCAGGCTGGCAAACTTTTGCGTGACATGCGCGTCAACAAAAGCTATTATAGATCATGACCGTCGGCTGCGAGAAGTCGAGCGCGATACGGACAGAGCGAAGGGGCTTGCTGTAGGAGCGTCTCTAGTGATGAGTGCTTTGTCTTTCCTTGGTTCTTGGTTTATCCGGTCAAGCAAATGAGCGACCTGTCGGCGCAACAAGACTTCTTTGACGCCCTCTGCTTGTGGGGTACTGCGATCAAGTCCCTCGGGTACAGGGCCACCTTCGGGGACGCCTTCCGTGATTCACGCGCTACGTTCCCCTATGCCGAGCCAGGAGGATTTCACTCGCGCCGGTTGGCGGTAGACGTTAATCTATTCAAGGATAGGAAATTGCTCTCTACTGTGAAAGAATGGCGGGAGTGCGGGGAACTTTGGGTGCAGTACGGGGGGACGTGGGGCGGAAATTTCAAGTCTGGTTCCCGTGGAGATGCTAATCATCTATCGTGGGGGGAAGGAAAGGCGGTGTAACGTGACGCTGTACCGAAGCGCAGATCACAAATGCAGGGATTGTCCGTATCTCATTCGTTCTGTCGGGCCAGCATGGTATGTATGTCAGGCATACGGCGGGAAAGAGCGCTTCAACTTCACGGTGACGCGGAACATGGATTTGCAGATGCCGGACCGGCAGGACTGGTGTCCGCTCCCGGTGGGCATACTATCTACGGAAAATGTAATAAGAGATCACGAGCTAATCAGGCTATTTCATGTGCTCTGGACTAAAGCCGTTGGAACAAAAGAATATAAAAAAAAGGAATGGCAAGAGCTTGCAAGTATGCTCTTAAAATACAGGATTATCACGTAACAGCGTGGCGTGGAGGGCGGTGTGAACGATGGCGGCGAACAGGAAACCCGAGGGGACGACCACGGAAACCCCGAAGACTGGCTCCACGACGCATACTGTTTGCTCATGCGGTGGGAAACTCATGGGAAGCAAACTGTGGCATGACGGTCCGGAACCGGGAGAGGTTCATCGGGTGAAGCGGTGCAGCGTATGTCACGCGATAGACCGTAGTGATCGGTTCGAGTTGTGGTGAAAATGAACGATGAGGAAAGTCAATGAGCTGGTCATGCGCGAACTGCGGCGGTCATGTTTTCCTCGGAGGCCGCTGCGTGAAGTGCGGAGGACTGGAGGAAGCGTTCGAGCCTGCCGAGTCGGACCCGTCCCTTGCGGAAGCGGATGGATCTACGGCAGGTGCAACAAACGGTGACGGGGGCGCCCACCCACCGCAGAGCGAGGCGAGGCGCGAGGAGATCTGGCCGCTGATCGTGGCGGCGTGGAGGATACGACGTGCAATCAGAGGAGGGAAGGTAATGGCTGAAGTGAAGGGGAAGCCGTGGTGGAAATCGAAGACGGTCTGGGGATCGGTCCTCGGCGCGGTGGCGCTGGCAATGACAGCTGTCCCGGTGACGGCCCCGTTCGCGGCTGCCGTGGGGGCTCTCGCGGCCCTGCTCACGGGTACCGGGGTGGCCGGGAAATTGGAACGGGCGGCGACGAGCAATGAGGAGATGGCCGCGAAAGAGTAGCGTGATATGCAGCGGGCCGTATTTGTTATTTATACGGCCCGCTGTCTATTCCTGGTTAGGTAGTAGAAAAATCACTCCACCCGTCCTTTGTCCGCTCCTGCAATCGCAATCCGTCGTGGTAATACGGCATCCATCCTCCTTCTAGCATCAAAATCACCTAACCCACCGCGTGGAGCCGATTCGCTGCGCTCACGGCTCACGACGGATGTTAGGTTTCAGAATCATCATCGGGAAGAACAAAAGCCCCATCCTGCGGAATGTACGGCATGTCGTGCTCGCCCTCGACGAACAGCTCCTTCCCGCCTTCCAACTCAATCCGCGTGATTTTGAAAACCCGGTCTTCCCCCTCGCCGTATTCGCTCGATCCGTATCCGTAAACGCCGACGATCTTCTTCCCGCACAGCACCGACAAGTCAAGTTCGTAATCCGCTTTTGCCATCGCATACCCTCCTGTCCGTTGAATAAAACCTAACCCCAGCAATGCAGCCGACCTAGCGGCGGCTGACCGCATTGTTAGGTTGCAACAGCGACAACAGCAATCCGCTCCGCCTCCCACTCCTTCATTGCGGCATCGCAACAAATAGGGCATCCGGTTTCGTCCAAAGAGGATTCCCATTCACTACCGCAAAAACTGCACTGTTCCTCGTAAATCCGCTTGACGTTCAACCCGAGATCGTCGCGGGAGCGATGGTCGCGGATGAACTCCACAAGCTCGTTTGCCCATGTCTCCAGCGCCTGCGCCCTGCCCTCCATCGTTCGCTCATAGCGTCCGACGTACCCTGGATAGTCGCACTCAAGAGAAATGTCATTCAGCACTTTCTTCTTCATCGTCTTTCCTCCAGATTAAAGCACTCTAACCAAGCAGTGAACCGGATGGCGAGACGCCACCGGTTACCGCCATGTTAGGTGGAAACGGAATCGAGCAATTCCCGCATTCGCCCGTATGTTTTCGGCGCATTGCCCCATTCGTGTCCGCGCCAGTTCGGAAGTTCGGAGTCGAGCAGGGCCGAAAGTTCAGGCCACGCCGGGACCAAAACTCCCCATTCTTTGCTCGCGTGTTCCATTCTGGGGAAAAGTGGTGTCAGTTCTGGGCATTCTTCCAGCAACCTAATGCAACGCGTCAGATCGTCGGGGTCGTGCGGGTGCGATCCTCCCCACGTCCCGACGCACGGCAGGCCGACGAGAACCTGAACAATCGTGTTTGAGCTTATGCCGCGTTCGCCGTTTGCAAGCCATCGAACTACGTTCTCACTGATGTCCATGTCTCTCCTTTCTCGCAAAGACCACCTAACCCAGCAGTGAACCGGATGGCGAGACGCCACCGGTTACCGCCATGTTAGGCTGCAAAACCAACAGCATCAAAAAGCTCGGCGGTTTCCTTCGCATAGTCCGCCGACTGCATCGCGTGAACCTGCGCCAACGTCTTCCCGTTGAAAGAGAATTTTTCCAGAGGTCCGTAGCACGAGCAATGCCCCATGTCGTGGATGTCCCACAGATCACCAACGCGGGCAAGCATCTGCCCCGATCCTTCGTAACTACCAGATTTGTAGAAGTACCACGCCTCTTCAATGCCGTCCAAGTTCTCCAGTTCATAATCATCCAGATCGTCACCGTGCAGCTTGTGCAATATCACGCTCATCGTCTTCCCTTTCTGCTGGATTAGGGGGAGCCTAACCCAGCGTTGTAGCTGACGGCTTCGCCGCAGCTAAACTTTTATGGTTAGATGGTAAAGACTTTATATCCATCCCAGACAATTCCATTTCCGTTTCAAGG
>ERZ1292632.413-Hain-H43-01um-R2-413-length-45251-cov-70_pt1 | contig 45251 bp, 65 predicted proteins | sample MGYA00564407_ERZ1292632 | MGnify/ENA primary metagenome ERZ1292632 (study PRJEB36523, sample SAMEA6512637) | groundwater metagenome | collected 2019-01-08 | study: AquaDiva: Metagenomics assemblies of 32 groundwater samples | reverse complement strand
GGGGTCGGGGTCGTGGTCGCGGTCGCGGTCGTGGTCGCGGTCGGGGTCGCGGTCGGGGTCGTGGTCGGGGTCGTGGGATCTCACACAATGACACAAGCAGATACCTCAGCACAATACTATGATAACACCATCCTTTCCAGCTACAAGGACTGCCCACGCAAGTATCAGTTGCGCCACCAGTTCCACTGGCGCTCTGATAGAACTGCCATCCCACTGGTATTTGGCCTGAGCTGGCACTCTGCAATGGACGTTGTGTGGCAGCACGCTCGGGAAGTGCCGCAGCAAGAACTGCCACGCTATGCAATGGCAAAGTTCCTTGAGACCTGGGAAGAGCAGGGCATGAAAGCCGAACTTTCAATGGAAGAGATTGAACGGTTAAACCCTCGCATACCGGGCGTTGCTGAAGAGATGCTGCATGGGTATCTGGCCGCACGCTGGGGCATGATTCAGGAGGCTGAACTGCTGGCTAGCGAACAACCCTTTGCTGTGCCAGTGCCAGGCCTTGTCAACGTCTGGTATGTTGGCAGACTGGATAAGGTGATAAACTACCAAGGCCAAACGCTGGCTATTGAACATAAGACCACAACGGAGTACAAGAAAGACGGTGGCTTCAAGACAACCTACGTTGAGGGTTGGTTCAGTGACAGCCAGGTGAAGGGCTACCAATTCGGTGGTGCACTGTTCATACCAGGGCTTACACAGGTTTGGGTAGATGCATCACTAGTGCACAAAACTGTGCATGATAAGTTCAGACTGATCCCCGTGCAGCACTCCATGCCACTGTTACAGGAGTGGCTGAAGGACACACAGGATTGGATAGGCAGGCTGCAGCGAGATCAGGCCGCAGGTTACTTTCCCAAGAATGAAAACGCTTGCATGGGAAAGTTCGGGCCATGCCCTTACCTCGACGTCTGTCGCACGACCCCGACAGAGATGCTTCCAAAGGATCCACCGGCAGGCTACATGGTGGAAGAGTGGAAACCGTTTGAAACCCTCGGGTTGGACAAGCTAGTTCAAAAGGAGCAACAAGCATGAAAAAGCGCCGCAAGTCACCACACTTTCAATACCCTGTGCACTACCTCGTCAAGGCTGGCTTTACAAGAGGAGAGGCCTTACGAATATTGAAGGCTGGCACTGTCCCTGTAAGGGCCATCGAAGAGCCGCATGCACTGGAACCAACGGTATCTAAAGCCTATGCTGAGGGCCTAAAAGATGCACTAAGCATAGTGCTAACGAGGTTCACCTAATGCCTAACGCCCTCAACGCCGCGCAGAACACAGCGCATCGGTTCCTCATGCTGGGTGACACGGGGAGTGGCAAGACCAGCCAGTTTCTCACGTTGCCAGGGAAGAAGTTCATCTACCTCTTTGATTCCAACGCTTTGCTTTCGCTAAGGGGTTATGATGTAGACTATGAAGAGTATCTCCCTGACCAACTGAACCTGGCCGCAGGCTCCCTGAAGAAAGACAAGGGTGACATAGGCTCTGTGAAGAGTTCTAGCCTCTACCAAGAATGGGAGCAGGACTTTAACAAGAAGGTAAGTGAGGGCTTCTTCGATGCCTATGACTGGATAGGCCTAGATTCCTCGACGACTTTCCTTGATCTAGTCATGGACAGGGTACTTTCCATCAATGGTAGGTTCGGTCAGTGGCCTCAACAAGACGACTACGGCCCCACTATGCTAGCGTTTATCAACGTTTGTAGAACCCTGAACGGGATGGGCAAGGGGATCTATATGACTGGTCACCTAGACATTCGGAAAGATGAGTTGACACAGAGGATCTTCCGCAAGCCTATGATGACTGGCAGGTTGACCACGAAGATTCCCTTGTTGTTCTCCGATGTGTTCGTGACTGAGGTAGACCACACCGCAACGGAAGGTGGTGCAGTCTATAAGATCATGACCACTCCCGATCGCATGACTACCTGCGTTCGCACTTCCATTAAGGGGCTGAACCCCTTCGAGATCGTGACGATAGACTGGAGCAAGGATCCTGTGGGCCAAGGGCTCGGCGGGGTACTTGCGTGGGAAGCTAAAAACCCGAAAGGAGTACAAGCATGACAACAGCTGTTGAGTACGCTGCAGGATTGCGAGAGTTGGCTGACTGGATTGAGGCACACCCTGAGGTAGATACACCCAGCAGGGAGTTTACTGTGTACTCCCTGAACACAAAGCAGGAGGCCGCGGATTGTCTGCGGGCACTGACACCGTGCAAGAAGGAATACAAGGCTGATAACTTCTTCCTCTCCCGCGAGTTCGGCCCCATCACTTTGAGTTTTATGTTCTACCGTAACGCTATCTGCACCAAGCGTGTGATAGGCACAAAGGAAGTGGGCACTCAAGTAATCCCTTCTCGCTTCACGCCTGAAGAAATAATCCCTGCTCACACAGAGGAAATCTACGAGTGGGACTGCGGAGAGTCCTTACTCGCACAAGCTTCCCCACCGAGCGAAAGCCCGGCGGAAGAAACCCTGGCCGAAAGGCCCTAACCACAGAAGGAAACACATGAAGATACCTATCAACCTCGGTGACTACCACGAGCCGACCACAGCGCCAGCAGCGAAGTACCCCCTGGTCATTGCTGCCTGTGAGGAAACGAAGACGAAGGAGAAGGGTAAGCCGCAGTTCCGTGTGAGCATCGGCTTTGAGGGGCACCCGGAGTTCCAGAACATCACGCACTTTGTCGGCATCCCCGGAGACGGGGACGAGCCGAAGGCGCTGGAGTTCAAGGCTCTGTTGCTGAAGCGCTTTCTGGCGGCGTTCAAGGTTCCTGTGGACAAAGAGGGAATCGACACCGAACAGCTCTGTATGCAGATGGTGGGGGCAAGGGCTGAGTTGGAGGTCGGGATGGATGAACCGGCTCCCAACGGAAACGTCTACAACCGCTTGGTCGTTCCGCGGCTGCGGGAAGAGGGCCAGGCCGGGGTAGTCGGAGGCAAGGCAAAGGCGGCACCACCGCCGAAGCGGTAAGCAGCATAGCTCCCTCTCGAAAGGGAGGGGGCTTCTTCCCCCTACTGTTCATAATGTGAACATTAGAGGAAAGGAACACAAGGACACAAATGGATCACTACCGCGTGACTGCTCCACACTACGTTGCTGGCTTCGAGGTTGAAGATAACATCGTCATTGCGGCTGCGCCGGTGCTGCATTGGGCCGTGCGGAAGCGCGCCACCCTCGTGATTGCATACCTATGCAAGAAGAAGTATCGCGTTGAGCTAATGAGTCGAAACGCTGTGCGCGTGGTAGAGCCAAGAAACTGCTGCAATGATTAAGCGCCAAAGTCGTATTGACCTTTGGGTTGAGATAGAATCTATGGAGGTTCAAGATTGTCTACGCTGGCGTATAGATCCAGGGGATACTGGACATAGGATTCAGGCTGCTGTAGCTATGTTCAGTGCTAGGTCCAATCCTCGTGTAGTACTTCGAGCGCTGCGCCATAAGGATTATATATTTATACTGCGGGTTGAATAAAGGACACACATGAAAATAAGTGGGCTGGTAAAGACCATTGACCAGATGTCCGATGCGGAGTTGCTAGAGCGCGTCCGGCAGATTAGGCATAACCGGGAAACCATTCGGCCGGCTGCCGTGAAGCACATCGAGAGGGCTGAAACTAAAACGTCAAGGAAAAAGGTTAGCTCTGTGGAGAAGCTGCTGGAGGGCTTAACAGACGCTGAGCGCGCAAACCTATTAGCACAACTGGAACTTAACTTGGAGAATAAAGAATGACAACAGCAGTACCTATTCCTCAGGGAACACTGAAGATTCTAAACATCACGGACATAGTGATAGGTGAGCGCTTTCGCTCAAACCTTGGTGATCTTGAGGCACTGACAGAGTCCATCAAGGAGAAGGGAATCCTTCAACCTATCGCGGTATCAACAGAGATGCAACTCCTAGATGGGGGTCGGCGCATCACCGCTGCGATAGCAGCTAACCTTAGTAAGATTCCAGCCCTAGTTATTAAGTCCGCTGACGAGCTCAACATGCGAGAGATTGAGCTGATGTGCAACGTGTTTCGTAAGGACTTTGATTGGCCGGAACAGTGCGCCCTTATCAATGAGATTGATAGGCTATACAAGGACAAAGATGTTGACTGGTCAAGCAGGAAAACTGCGCAGTTGCTGAACAAGTCTGTAGGCGGTGTGAGTCAGATGATACAGCTAGCCAATGCTGTGCAAGCTATTCCAGAGCTGGCAGACTACAAAACCGCTGGCGATGCCTTCAAGATTCTGAAAGGCCTTGAAGAAGATACTATCATCCACGAGCTGGCCAAGCGTCAGCACGCACAAGTTCACGGAAACATGCCCGGCCTGGACAAAGGCATCAAGACCATGCTCAGGTTGGCTAATGACAACTATGGCATCGGCGATGTGTTTGAGGAGCTGGCCGCGCTCAGGTCAAACGGAGTTGTGAACATCATAGAGTGTGACCCACCTTACGGCATTAACCTCAAGGGTGTGAAGGCGTCCAAAGACTCTGTCACTGCGACTGTTCACGCTTACACTGAGATTGATGCCGCAGACTACCATGCGTTCCTAGTGAAGTTGGCGAAGGAGCTCTACCGCGTAGCTGGACAACACTGCTGGCTGGTGTTCTGGTTCGGCCCGACGTGGTGGGCTGAGGTAAGGGGTGCCCTGAAGGACGCTGGTTGGCTGGTGGACGACATACCTGCAATCTGGGCAAAGACACATGGGCAGACACTGCAGCCAGAACTCTACCTGGCCCGAGGTTATGAGCCCTTCTTCATCTGCCGCAAGGGTCAGCCTGCCTTGATAAAGCGTGGCCGCTTGAACGTGTTTAACTTCCCGGGTGTGACGAGCGCAGATAAGATTCACACAACTGAGCGCCCAGTAGCCCTCATTGAGGAGATCTTAGGATTGTTCGGTGTGCCAATTAGTGTTGTGCTGGTGCCCTTCCTTGGTAGTGGCAACACCCTGAGGGCGGCATACAACCTGGGAATGAAGGCCTTTGGCTTTGATATATCTGAGGAGTACAAGGCGAAGTTCCTGCTGGCAGTTGAGGAAGATGCACGTAAGCTGAACGACGCACAGGCTGAGGAGTAACCCTTGACCTTCCTTCCAGTCACCAAGCTTGAACGACGCATCCCTGGCGTAGGCCCTCGGGACGCCAAGATCGCTATCGTTGGTGAGGCTGGAGGTTCCTATGAGAACATTCAACTGAAGCCTTTTGTTGGCCCGGCAGGGGGCGTTCTTGAACAGTGCCTACACGCAGCTGGCCTTATCAGGTCAGACATTTACCTGACCAACGTCATTAAGATCCATCCCGCTGGCAACAATATCGAGCCGTACTTCTCCCCATCAAGGGGGACATTCACTGCCGCGGGGCAGGTCTGGGTAGAGGAGCTTCGCGCTGAGTTAAACGACCTGAATCCTAACGTAATCGTAGCGTGTGGCACAACAGCGTTCGCCGCGCTAGCAGGTCAACACAAGATCACCAAGTACCGCGGGTATATGTTTCCCTCGATAGGTCTCGACCCCGTTCGCAAAATCCTGCCGATGATTCACCCTGCTGCGAGTCTGCGTGGTCAGTATATCCTGCGGCACTTGATTGCTGCAGACCTGAAGAAGGCTAAGGCCGAGAGCGAGTTCCCGGAACTGAGGCGCCCTGAGCGGCAACTGGTCTATGAGTTCGGTTCGGTAAGCGAGGTGCTGGAGTGGCTGAAGTACTTTGAAGAGCAGCCCATCGTGTGCTTCGACATTGAAGTGTTGAACTACGAAATAGCCTGCATTGGGCTTTCCAGTGATCCTGCCATAGCCTGCTCGATCCCCTTGACTGGACAGTGGACTGAGCAGGAAGAGTGTGAAATCTTTCGGGGACTGCAAAGAGTGTTGGGCAATCCCAACTCCGTTAAGGTTGTGCAAAACTCTATCTTCGACATACACTTCTTACTCACTAAGTGTGGCATTGCCGTAAGGGGTCCTATCCATGACACGATGATCGCGCATAGCGTGATGTTCCCTGAGCTGCTGAAGGGCCTAGCGTTTTTAGGCTCTATCTACTGTGGCGCGCAGGCTTACTGGAAGGACGCTGTGAAGTTTGACAATATCAAGGGGGAGTCCTAATGGGCTTCCCACGCATATTCGTATCTGAGCTACCCCGCACAACTCCACGAGCTGTCTGGTTAGTACTATATAGGCAGCTGCGACTGCATGAAAGCTTTAATGGTGCTACACAAGCAGAATTCTATCGAGACAGCTTAATCTATGGAACTGCTTTTTGTAGATACGAAATGGTAAGTATCAAAACACTGTATCCAAAAGCCCCTGAAGAACAGATAGCTAAGCTGATTTATCCACTAAGCTAAATTAAGAGGTATGAAATGAGACCTGATCTAGCAATTCGTTGTGGCCTGTGCATGTTCTGGAGTGGTGAGGGTGACAAGGGAGCTGGCCGCTGTCATAGGCATCCACCTCAAAACGCTGGTGTTGTGCAGGCACAGAAGAGCGTGCTTGAACCGAACGTAGTAGTGCCTGCTATTGTAAGTGGATTCCCCGAGACACAGTCCATGCACTGGTGCGGAGACTTCGTCTCCATCGAGCAGCCTGTTGCGAAGATGGATAGCTAGCATGAAGGACTATATTGCCTTCATGATCTTCGTAGGCACCTGTGCTTTGGTGGCCCTCGTGGGATTCGTGCTAACTGTAGGCCCAGTGCTAGTCGCCATCGGCCTGGCACATTGGATAGGCTGGATATGAACCCCACATTTCTGCGCTACAACGCCCTTGATGCGGCCTGCACCAAGCAGTGCCACGACTCATTCTGGCCTGACCTCTCGCAGGGCTTTGAGCCTGCCTACCAGATGACCATTGACTTGCTTGACCCATTGATCTTCATGCAGACCCGCGGCATCAAGATCAACCTGGAGAGTCTCCAAGAAACGAAGCTTGACATCCTCCGCACAGCCGGTGAAAAGCAAGAGGAGTTAAACAAACTGTGTGGCCGTGAACTTAACGTCAACTCACCAAAGGATTGCCAGACCTACTTTTATGTCGAACTCGGAATCCCACCGTACTATAATGACGGGTCAGTTACCGTTGACGATACTGCTCTCCAGCGACTCACACGGGGCACAGCTAAAAGGCCAGGTCTTAGACAGGCAAAACTTGTCCAAGATATACGAGGCCTGCAAAAGCTGCACGGGACCTACTTGGATATTGAGTTTGATTCGGACAGCAGACTCCGGTGTTCTTACAATCCTAGAGGAACTAAATTTGGAAGGCTTAGTTCGTCTAAGACAGTATTTGGAACAGGCACAAATCAACAGAACTTGCCCCAAGAGTTCAAGCGATTCCTCGTCGCAGACCCTGGATATGTTTTCTGGGAAGTAGACAAACGTCAGGCTGAATGGGTGGTAGTAGCATACCTAAGTGGTGATGCTAACATGATTGCGGTCGTGGAGGCAGGCACTGACACGCACATTCACACAGCATCCTTAATGTTTGGGGTAGAACCTGAGGTTATAGAATATGAAAATAAACTGGTGGGTAATAGCACTGACGCTGATTTCATTTCAGATGCTAGGATGGGCGATTCAATCCTGGCCCGCTATCACAGAGTTCTTCCAAGGACTATGAGTGCCCGGCAATGCGGGAAGAAGTCAAATCACGGACTGAACTATGATGAGGGCTTTGCAAAGTTTGCACTCATCAATGAGATAGAGCAAGCTGAAGCTAAGCGTGTTGTGGAACTTTACCACAAGGGCTATCCTAGCATCAGGAGCATCTTCCATGAGGGTGTGAAGAAGCAACTCTCGAAGGACAGAACCCTAACGAATTGCTTTGGACGTCGCGTTAGGTTCATGGATGCCTGGGGACCGGACCTCTGGAAGGCCGCCTATAGCATGGTGCCTCAGAGCAGCGTAGTGGACTCTCTCAACCAAGGAATGATTAAGGTTTACGCTGACGATGAGCTGTGCGTAGACCTGAACATTGACCTGCTCGCGCAAGTGCATGACTCAGTGCTGCTACAGGTGCCCATTGAAGTAGCGAGGACACCAAACTTCCAGAAGGTTATGAGCTTGGTATACGACTATGTGTCTCCCGCGATGCACTACAATGGAAGAAACTTCAAGGTCGCTACAGACTCTAAGTTCGGACTGAATTGGGGGGGCTATCACAAAGAGAGGAATCCACAAGGTATGCGTGAAGTAAAGGACTTTAACGAGTTGCCAAAACTTCTCGCGGAGTGGAATCTTGAGAGAACTTCCGAATTGGCTTAGTGGCTACCTGCAATATACAGAGAATAGCGAACCACCTAAGAGTTACCAAACCTGGTGCGGACTATCTCTAGTTGCAGGAGCTCTACAGCGTAAAGTTTATTTGAGGTGGGGGTTTGAAACTATCTACCCAAACCTCTTTGTTGTGTTGGTCGGGCCAAGCGGTCGGGCTAGAAAGGGTGTTGCCCTTGGTATAGCAAAGGACATGCTTAGCAAGATCACCAACGTGGCTATGGCTCCAGAGGCAAGCAGCAGGGAAGCCATTATCCTAGCCATGAAGCGCTCCCTGGTGAACTTCAGTGACCCAGTGGACAACCGCATTAAGTTTCATTGTTCACTGACGGCGTTCAGTGAGGAGCTAAGTGTGTTGCTGGGGCAGAATGATATTAAACTGTTGGCAAACCTCACGGATTGGTATGACTCTAAAGACGATTGGGCTTATGAAACGGTGGGCCGTGGTAGGGATGCACTACAGGGATTGTGCTTCAACCTCTTGGGTGCAACAGCGCCGGAATGGTTACAGTCGATGCTACCGCAGGAGGCTATTGGCGGCGGCTTCACGTCAAGGGTTATCTTCGTCGTGGAGGAACGGAAGGGCAAGACGGTTCCTAAGCATCATCTTACTCCCGAAGAGGTTGCTCTGGAAGAAGCTCTGGTGCATGACCTGGAGATGATTAACCAGCTACGTGGGCAGTTTAAGTTCTCTCCTGAGGGAGAACAGGCCTACGTTACTTGGTATGCAGAGCAGGATGCGCTGCTGCTGAAAGGTCAAGCTGCTGTGGAGGATACAAGGTTTGCAGGCTACTGTGAGCGGCGCACCACACACCTGCGAAAGCTAATGATGATCCTAAGTGCCTGCCGCGGTAACGACTTGTTGCTTACGAAACAGGACTTTGATGCTGCAAAGGCCGTGCTAGAGATGACAGAAGTAAAAATGGGCAAGACCTTTGGAGGCTTGGGTAGGGCCGCACACAGCGACTCGACGGAGAAAGTAATTGAATACATCAAGATGATGGGCAGTACAACTCGCAGCGTGCTGATGGCCCGGTTCTACCGTGACATAGATTCGTTTACCCTAAAGAACATTGAGGACCAACTACAGCAGATGAAGGTTATAGAGGTTAAGTTGCTACCTGATAAAGGCGAGAAGATGTATACGTGGTTAGGGCCAAAATAGGGGTGTTCATAAAATGAACATTAGGGTGTGCCAACATACTACAAGGGCGCACGTAATGTCGGCCGCTCACGCTCGTTCTTACTAGCAGCAGGACCTCCGCCAAACTTGACGCCCTGGTAGACCCACCACGCACGTAGCGCGGTCATTCCGTCCTCACGGCATAACCTCTGAAGCTCTCGATCAGCTTGGTCTCGGCATCTCAGCTCAAGCCAACCTTCCCGCATGAGTTGATAGAGCGCATCATGTACTAGGCTACCACGCATGAAGTTATCGGTGTCTATCGTAGGGCCACTAGGTCCATCCCAGGCGTAGCTCTTAAACACCGTGAGCTGGCCCTCCCGCGTGAGTTCAACATAGGTTGTCCCTATGTCAAACTCAGGCTTGATACCAATCTCGATGATGTAATCCTGGTCGAGCTGATACTTGTAGTTAGCTCGATACCAGATCGGATTTTCCACGGTTAGGGTATAGGCTTACGCGGAACCACCGTGGTTGTAGTCGAGGCTGGAACAACTGTAGTTGTAGTAGTTCCTGGCGGCGGAAGCCTACCTTCATTAGCAAACGTGACGCTTGACTTCCCGCAGGTAGCCGTGCCACCTCCACCTGCCGTGCCAACTGACTGCCCACCAAAAGATGTGTAGTGAACAGCGGTGGCTGGCGTGTAGAAACCTGGCCCCATCTCTACGCACATGCTGCTTGAGGTTCCTCGCATCTCCTTGATTTGCTCTGCTGAGGGGCCAAGGGTCTGGCACCCCGCAAGCAGGGCAAGAAACACTAGTGATAGTAATGTCTTCATCTTTATCCTTTCGGATCATACTCCACGTGAAGGTGCTCGTTACCAGTACCCAACGCTTCTAGCACCACATCGAAGTTTGGGCCAAGGTCAGCCTTGATCTCTGCCGCTAGTGCGACCTTATCGCCAGCGTAGTTGTGCACACGAAAGTCCAGCGCACGTCCCTTGTAATGCCAGGAGGTCGCGCTGTGCGTTGAGTCGTTCGCGCTGGTGATGATGCACTCTGTGCTATGCTTCCAGAATACATCATTAACTATCAGTGCTCCCAACATCATCTGTGGTGTTAGGTCAGTTAGTTTAACTCCAAGCTTCAGTTTCATTTCGGTGGCTCCGTTAACTTTGGTGCTGGAACAGCAGCTTCAAGAATACGAGAGGCAGTCGCCTCCTTGTCTGCCGAACTCTTACTGGTTCCAAGCCAGAATCCCACCGCCAGAAAGGTAAGGTTAATCACGGTCTGCAGGATGGTAGATCGTTCTGATTTATCCGTCCCTAGTAAGACGTTAACGACGACTGCCGTGAAGATCAGCAGGATAATGTAGGTCACCACTCGTTGCGTGGAGAACTTCGCCTCGTCGACTACGAATGGTGCGCGGCGCTCAACTGTCATAAAGCACCTTGATCTTCATGACTTTCCTAGCATTACCTTTAGGGCAGCTATTAACTCATGCATAATAGCCTGCCCAATGAAAACTAGAACTGCCACCACTGCAAGCAATAAGCCCTTCTCAATAATTGCTGTACGAAGCTTCCTGCGATCTCGCTCTCGATCAATTAGGATCTCAATAAAGATGCGGCGCTCCCGAACTTGCTCAGGGCTTCCTAACTCTTGAATCAAAGCTCGAATAGCTGGCATCTCCTCCGCTACGTGTTCCCGCAGCTCCTGCCGCATGGCTGAGATATCTGCGCGCAGAGCATCTCGACGTTCCTCAGCATGGTTATTGCTCATCAGATTAGGCCCTTAATTAATGCCGGATGATTTGGGTTTTGTTGAGCATTTAATTAGCCGCCCTTGCAATTTCACACCAACTCGTTCCGTCGAATTCTAGGGTGAGCGTATCGTCCGCGCCGGACGTAAACGCGCCCGTTAACTTGAACGGTGCGGAGTCTGCAATGGTTGTGTTGCCGTCATTGAATTGCAGAACTATGATTTGCCCCGTAGTGCCGCCGCGCAGGTCAGTGATGACAACGGCTGATGCGTTTGTCACGAGCAATCTTTTCGTTTTGTAAACTTGGGGGGTTTTGTCTCCCGCCGTGTAGTTGCGCTGCCCGTCAACGACCGCCGTGCTGCTCACATCGCTCACGTTGGTTGTGACGGTGTCGAAAATGTTGTTCTCGATATAAAGCCCGTCATAGGTCGGCTTCACCACGGGTGAGCCGGGCGCGGCCGCGCTGGAGATCGAGCCGCCCATCGTGTAGGTGAACGTGTCGGCGTCCGCCACGGTGTCGACTTGGAACGCGCCGTTGTAGAAGCCGTCTGCCGCAGTTGCGAACGTGACGCCTGACACCCTGACCCAATCTCCAACGCTGAAACCATGATCCGTTAGCGTCACGGTCGCGGTCGTTATGACACCAGCTATCGTGCAGGCAACGGCAGTCGTGTTGTTCAGGCGAATCCCAAAAGTGAGATTGCGGAATGTATTGTTTGAGATGATCCCGGTTACGGGCGGCGTGACGCCGGAAGTCCCGATGCTGATACCGTTCTTTTGCGACGCCAGAACGGTGTCGCGTATGGTGTTGCCTGTAATGGCAATATTGTTTGCTCGCTGGGCAATCACAATCCCTGCAAAATAATTCTCAGCGAGGATATTCCCGCTGATCGTTACGTTCTTTATTTGTTTGACGTCTATGCCGCCCTGATTCCCCAATTGGTTGATGGCGTTGGCGTTCGTGACAGTGTTGCCCACAATCGCCACATCTTCCGCAAGGGAAGACGCTTGACCGTGAACCAAGATGCCCGCGTTCCCGACTGACGTACCCGCCCCGATCGTGCTCGTCCCCCTGTAAGAGTTTCCGGTAATCGTGATGCGCTTGATGACATCGGTGGAGGAAGTGGGGGAAAAATGAATGCCGACCAGAACATCATCCAAGGTGTTGCCCGACACCGTGACATCCGTTCCGTTGTGAACCAAGATGGCCTGCGCGAACACCCACTGGTCGAACAGGTTGTTAGCGATCTGAACGGAATTACAGGTGCCTATCGGTGATGCACCGTCAGTGTCCAGCCCGATGCACACCGTGAACGTGCTGTCCGGAGTTGGCGGCGCGTAGAACTGATTGCCGACGATCTGAATGTGATCGGAGTTGGTAAGACGAACTCCCAGGACGTTCGACGTTCCGATGTTTCCCGACACCACGCAGTGATCGCATGACTTCAGGTGGACAGCGTGATAGCGAAAGTCCTCGAAGTAGTTGTCATTGATCTGTAGATTCGAGCAGTCCGTCGCGTCAATCCCGGTGTTGCTTGAGGCCGACGCCACACCAGCAACTCCGTAGATGTCACAGTCAGATACGCGTAGCCGCGAACTGCTGGTGACAGACAGGACATTAGCCCCCGCCGCGGCTTGATAAAACCGCTGCCCCGTGATGCTCTTGATCGTCGTCGGAACCGTCAGGACGCCAACCTTGTAGCCAATGACGTTCAGCGGAGTCAGATCAAGGTGCCCGGAATCAAGCGCGACCTGATACCCGGTCGTGTCCGTGTTCGAGTTATCACCGACAGCGCCGAAGTCCTTGACGCTGACGATCTCGCGCATCTTGTCCTGAAATGTTCTAGCAGTTACTCCAGAGCCCGCTGGAGTAAACGCTAAAGAGTTTGCAAGAAGTTCTTGAACTGTTATATTCTTAGTTTGCGTAGCTGAGGTATCTACTATTGGAATTAAGTCTGTGGAAATAGCTACGTTCGCCCCAGTCAGTGCAGTTAGCGCAGATATCTTAGTTGGCATTTCAAGCCTCCGTGGCTATCGGATATAAGTCTTCTGTTAAGATAAAATCAAAGTTTTCTGTATCAGAAGACTGCTCTGTAATAAGTAGATCTCCAAATACAAAGGCATCGTTTGTAGGCTGTGTCCACGGTGGTGTCTGTATATCTGGTACTGCCCTGACAAAGTCCTGTGGATGGCGAGATTCTTGACACCTTGAACAGCGGTATTGACCTTGCCAGTTCTTGGTAAGCTGGCTGGCCTTAAACTTGTGTCCGCACATAGAGCAGACACTATTCCATGTTCCAAGATCTAAATAATCAGCCTTGCCCATAATTATCTAGACTCCAAATCATTAGATAATCTTTGTAACATTCTGGATTTTTGCCAAGATATCGTTCTGCACAACTTACAGTTCCGCCAGCCTCGGCTATTTATAATTAGATTATCCCCTGATAGCTCATGACCGTTATCACATACAAGCTTAGGCGGCCTCTGTGGAAGCTTATTTCTATTTATGTTATCCCTAATGTTATCAGCTTGAGTACCTGCATATAGATGCTCTGGATTTACGCAGCACTTTACATCACAGGTATGTAGTATATACAGCCCATCCGAAATTACACCTTTATATAATTCATACGAGAATCGATGAGCCTTATCATGTGCTCTTATATATGGGTAGCCTTGTGTTCCCACACTTCCTAGCCATATCCAACAGCCACTAAAAGGAATCCTAGCTACACAAGCCTCAAATAAATTCTTATCCATTAGCGTGCCGCCTCTCGCTGTTCCCGAAGCTTCTTGAGTCTGCGCTTTGTGGCTGCAGCGCGCTTCTGCTCGGGAGTCTTTCCATAAATGGGGAAGCCTGCCATACCTGCAAGTGGGGCAAGCAAGCCACCAGGACCTTCACCTTGGTCAAAGGCTTGCTGGACACCAATAGGCACCACGTTGCTAAGGATGTGCGCTCCACGTTCTTGAAAGCCTGACATCTTCGGCGCTGTGCCTTGAGCAGAAAGATACTGCGTTCCCATCACTTGAGAGAGCAACTCCTTCGGTGCAACACCCAGTTTGTTCAAGAACTGCTGGCGTGGGCTGGAGACCCAGTGAACGGGCTCCATTGTATGCTTAGACCACTGCATCCTTCGGCCATCTCCCATGTCTATGTAACTCATAGCATGAAGGTAATCCTGCCAGCCAGGGCGTTGGCCCCTCGCTAGGTGCGGCTGGTTCTCCCAGATGTGATGCCCTGACATAGCTACATTCATGGCGTCCGCGACGGTTAGATAGTAAACTCCACTCCTAATAAGGTACTGGCGATGAAGGTCTACTACGTTCTGAGGTTCCAGAACTCCACGAGGGCCAGAGCCTTTCCCAACATACAATGCACGAAGCATAGCACGCGTGGTGGAGAATGTCCAGTCAGGCGCGAATAGGGCAATCTGCATTACCCTGCGACCGGTGGGTGAGAAGACCTCCATAGCGGTATCGCGCAGGAAACGGTTGCTGATTTCCTCTGCCGCCCGACGCCAGTTGAGCCCACCAAAGACGTCGTTGGTGTAGCTAGCTGCCACACCTGCAAGGTCCTCAGCAGAACGCAGGGGAATGCTAGGATCACGAGCGTGGGCTTTGGCGTTGGCTTGAATGAGTTGCTCAATAGAGTCACTAAAGATATTGAGCTTCATGCCAGCATGTAGGCGCTCCCACATGAACTTATCCAGCCCTCTATTGACCGCCTCATAGCCCTTCACAGGAAGGCCCATGCCGGGCAGGGCATCATCGAGAGTTTGTTGAAGGTGCTTGAGGCCACCATAGAAGTTCATCCCATATTCTTCCACAATGGGAGTGCTCCGCTCAAGGGAGAACTTCAGGCCACCCTTCAGGGCCAGGTCTAGCACAGGCTCAATGGAGGGGTCAAGCTTACGAAGTCCCTGAAGGAACTTATCTTCACCCCTGACAATGGAACCTAGCTTTCGTAGATCACCACCAGCACCGACGAATGCGTCGGTAAGGGCCTTCGGGTGGAAGAGGGAAAAGGTTACAAGGGCGCGCTTAGTCGCAATGTTAAAGGCCTCAATGCCCTTAATAATGGTAGCAGGATCGCTAGTGTCGAAGATGAACTTAAGGGAGTTCTCCACATCAGGGTGAACTTTAAGTCCATTAAACTGTGGGTGGTTGATACTGACGTAGCCCTCAGGAGCTCTGGCTGAACCTTGCACAATGAAGTCACCTTCAGGGCCAGCCTTCATGCCTTTGATGCCATCCAGTAGGCGCTTGTTAGCTATCGCGCGAGTCATGGAGGAGCTGTAGATGCCAATGATGATGGCTGGATCAGTTACTACCTCACCAGGCATCTCGGCAATTCCACGAAGATCCTTGCGATGCTCAGCGAAGCGAGTAGTAGGACTCATTGAAGGGCCGCCACGATAGCCAAACAGGGCATCTTCCATTGCGACCTTAGTGCCTTGCTCCCGCACGTGAGTGACGTAGTTGGCCAGGGCTGAGTCAAGGACTTTCTCAGAGAAGCCTACGTTCTTCATGGTGTCGAAGTACTCACGGATTTGCTTAGCGGCCGTAAGTTCCTGAGCTGTGAGCTTGACTGAGGTATCACCTTCCAGCCAGCGAGGGATGAGTGCCCGACGCTCGGCATCCGGGACTTTATCCACGATGCTCTCGATCAACCTGTAGTGCTCAAGCGTACCCTTCGTGATAAAGTACTCGTGGTCGTCGCCTAGGTGGTTAATCCTGATACGCTTGTCAGACTGAACCATAGACTTGAGGCGACGAGCTATACCCGCAGGGGAGGCTGTGGATAGGACTACACCAGCGAGCGCGCCCTTGGCTGCACCCCAGTAGGGAGAGTCTTTGTCGAGGTAGGCACCGAAGGATGCACCAAGGCCGAGGGCTGCAAGGCGAGCAAGTTGCTTGACTTCGACAGCACCACGCTGGTTGTGGCCAGGGCCCTTAACTGCCCCAGACTGACCCTTCCGATACGGAACGCTCAAGCCCTTTCCTAAAAAGGGAACCATCAAGCCTAAGCCCGTTGCTGCACCAGTTAGTGCACCGCGGCCAGAGTTCTCATCCAGGCCTGCGCCAACTGCTGCGCCACCAGCACCTAGACCAAGGGCTGCTAAGGCTTCAGGTGCAATCTGTCCACCCTGTTGTCGTCCACCAAAGGGTTTGAACTGCTCAGTCTCACCACGCAGCACCTTAGCTGCATGTTCATACTTAACCTTCATCTCAGCAGAATTAGTTGCCCTAGCCCTCATTAAGGCATAGTCAGCGGCATTCCTCTTAACTAGTTCTGTCCACTTGCTACGATCAGCACCACCGAACTCAGTGAGCAGCGCATCAACCACAGAGCTAGAATCAATGGGCTTAGCTCCAGGAAGCTTTGATAAGTCTCCAACTGCGCCCCGCTGCTTACTCCTGCCATAGTTGTATTCCTGAAGAACCTTTTCAGCCTGAGCCTCAATGTAGCTGAGGTCAGTGAGTTCTACGCTAATACGGTTAGCGCGGTTGGAAAGTTCTGTTAGCGCCTCCGCTTGCGTGGGATCATCAAGGATGGCAGACCGCGCTGCATTGATTTCCTCAAGGGACTGAGTTAAGGCATCACGATCTGGCAAGCGCGGTGTGCCACGACGATCACTAGGTGGGACTTCACCCTTAGGCTCAAGAGCCTGCTTCTCAAGGGCCCGGAGTTTCTTCACACTGGCATAGGAGTCCGCAAGACTGAGGTCGTGGGTCTTAGCCCAAGCACGCATGGCAGCTTTGTCGTTTAGCTTAGGTAGCGTTACTGGAGCTTCCTCAACAACTGCAGGCTCACCCATACGCCCCTTAGGAAAGTTTGCCCAGGTCTTGGGATCGGATGGATTCACGATCTGATCAGGGCTAGACTTCCCCTTGATGTGAGGCTTAACTACTTTGTCTACAGCCTCACCCTGAAGGGCTCCAACGAACTCGTTGTCTGTGCCAAACAGCTGTCGAATCCTTATAACCTCAGGCACAGGCGGGCCTACAAAGTTCTCACCAGGGCCAGGTCCACGAGGAGCTCTAAGAACTGATCGGTTAAACAGGGCACCTAGGCCAGCACCCATACCTGCACCGATAGTGGTAGGCCCATAGAACTGACCAGCCTCAAATTCACCACCCTCACCAAACTTTTCCGCAGCTGTCAGTCCAGCACCGAAAGCTCCGCCAACAGCAGCACTTTCCGCAGTATGCCCAGCAAGAGTTGCTACCCTAGCAGCCTTAGGGCCTACGCTTAGAGCAACATTACCAAAGCCACGAGCAACACTCCCCCCTACACCAAGAGGAACCGCTAGCATCCAGGGATCAAGCGCAATACCTTCCACGAAGGTCATGCCTAGTTTGAGAGGATTCTCCTTTAGCTCTGTGCCAATAGCGCTCATTATTTCACCAGCGCTAGGACCCTTACCAATAGCTCGCAGGCGCATTCGCTCAGTCGCACGACGCACTTGCGCCATAGGATACTCTTTAGGACTGAGTAGAACCTCTCGGTCAATCTGCTCGGTAGCTCGAAGAATCGCACCCTCTCGATGAATTCTTGGTGTGGAGCTAACCACCCTATCCATAACACCCTTTAGGGTGCCGGGAAGTATACCCTTTCCAGCATCAATAAGTTCAGGAAAGGACTGAGTCCAGAACTTCTTTTCCGGCTCAGGCATTGCATCAGCGGCTGGCATACGCCTTCCAGCTTCTACAAACTCCTCAGGACTCATAGCCCTAGCAGGAGTCTCCTTCGCGGCTGGGGGCTCGGAGCCTGGAAAGGTAGCGAGTGGGCCAGCGGCAGTGGCAGTGGACGGAAAGTCAACGGCAACGGCGGGTCGGCCAACGGGAGCTACTGATTGGTCGGCCGTGGTGCCAGTGGCCGCCGCTTGTGGTGTGCCAGCACCGGGGAAGCTATCAAGTGGATTCATTATACCTACTGTTCATATTTTGAACACAAGGGTGAAAGGGCATTACTTAGGTTTAACGACCGGACCCCAAGTACCATCTTTCTGGTATTGTGATATAGCGGTGCTGTTAGCGTCCTTTTTGTAGTAATGCCCTGGGATCAACAAGTTGGCACTCTTAGGCAAGATGCGCGCACTTTCAGGAGTGCGTCCAGTCACGTACTTACGCTGGCTCATGAGGCCAAGGAACCTTGGCCCAACAGGAAGGCTGCCATCAGCTACAATTTCGTCAAGGCCCATCACCAGCGCTTGTTGCCAGTCTGTGGCCTTGCCCCTTGCCAGGATTGCGCGAGCCTTTGAAGCCACTGCTTGACCAGCGCGGCTAAGATCCTTGTCGTCAGACAGTTCAGGGAGCTCTCCAATGAGCAGCTCAACTGCATCATCTTCCTGCTTCTTCGTAGGAACACCAACAGCACCAGTGGGCTTGGGCTTTGGTGCACCCGGCTGACGAGGTTGAAAGGCTCCAAAGGTTCCCGCCTCCTTAGCCCTCAAGTACGCTGCAGCTTCAGCCTCACGCCTTGTGATGCCCGGGTTGCGCCGCATGTTAGCGCGAGCATCGTCAATGATGTTCCGAGCAATGACCTTGCGCTCCTCTGGAGTTCCACCCTCAAAGTCAGTTGCGATCCTGTCCGTCACGGCAGACAACTCCTCTGCCTTGATCGGTGCCCCAACGTCACCCTCACGTCGCAGCACACGCTCTCGCTCCCTGGTTAGCGCTGTTTGCGCACGATCCTTTTCGGCTTCTGCCCGGAGGCCTGCTCTACGCTCTACCCCTGTGCGCTCAGCTTCAGTTCTCACCAACACCTGATGCTGCCTTGTATAGTCTTCATGCGCGCTCAGCCCAGCTAAGTGCATAGCCCTCACACCTTCTGCCCCAGGGTACTCTTGGGGAAGGGTCTGTGCCACTTGTGGCGGCAGTCGACGCAGCGCATCTTGATACGTGAGGTTGTTTGTCACGGTCTCTAGATTCATATGCCTGCCAATAAGTCCTGAGGCCTCACGCTGTGCCTGCAGCTGGTGAACCGCTGCGTTAGCCATTGAGTTAGTTGTAGCGGCCGTGCGAGCCCTCGCCGATGCAGCCTCACCCATCACCTTGCTGCCCTTCTCAAACTGTCCAGCATCGAAGCGATCTTGCGCTTCCTGCTCAGCCTGGCTAATTAGTCCGTCCATCTGGCTTCTAACATCAGTAGCCGCTCGATAGAGGTCACCACCTGGCACCTGCGCACCACCTGCTTCCCCACTCCCACCAGGCTGTGGCTGCCCCTGGGCTTGTCGTGCCAGCCGCCTTGCTTCTGCATTAGCCTGATACCGGCGCTCTGCCGTTACCTCCAGCTCCGCCTTCTCAGCCTTAGCAGCATGCTCTCGGGCCATGTAAGGCCGCATAGCAGCCTGAGCCAGGGCATTCTCTGCTTGGGCCGCATGATAGAAGTCCGTGGTAGCAGCACTAGTACCAATAGGGCCGCCAAACATACCCTGTGCCATTAGCGACTCCCTTGACCCTGGGGCCTTTGACCCTGTGGCCCAAAGACATAGCCAATGGATGCTAGTGCGCGGCTGACAAGCTCAGCGTAGTTCACTTGTGGCGCAACAGCACCCTGCGCTGTAGCCTGCAAGCGCTGCAGCTCAGCGTTCCTAAACTGCGCATCATAAGCGCCCTCAGATTTCATAGTAGCTTCAAGGGCCATGCCGCCACCAGTCTGTCCCTGCTGAGCTAGTACTCTATCCCTAGCCTGAATCATTGCGGCTTTCCCAGCCGCGTATCCTGGAATATCATTGATAGCGCCAGGATTTGCTTCTAAGAATGCCATACGCCTTGCAGCCTCCTGTCCAGGTTTAGCAAGCGCCCGCATCTGCTTAGCTTGCCCAAGGCCAGCAATTCCAGATGCAACGTTAAACACGCTGCCAGCACCCTTAGCCATCCGAAACATACGCTGCATAGTAGTCTCTCCAGGAACTTCCTGAAGCCCAACATTCTGTGCCATTGAATTAAGAAACCCACCTGGGCCTGGCCCAAACGCAGCCGTGTTAGAGCCTGCAACCTCAGCTGCAGCATTAGGAAAGCCCGCGTTATTCATCATATCTGAGGCATCCAAGGCCAGCCCTGAAGTCGATACCCAAGCAGGGTTAATCGCATTGAGCATAGCCTGCGCTGAGCCATAGCCAAGTTGCTGCGCGGCCTCAGTCGCAGTCTGTGCACCAGTAGCCTCCATAGCAGCATACATAGCTTCTATGGGGTCAGCAGCATTAGCAATCGCAGGTATAAATTGATTTGCGCCGCTAGCCGAAGCGTCAGCAAACAGGTTACCAAAGCCTCCACCACCACCTCCAGTAGCACCAGTAGCTGAGCTAAAAAGTGAGCTTCCTGCATAAGACAGTGCCCCAGCCTTTGCGGCATCACCCCAACTCCCGCCACTATATTTAGTGCCAAGGGCACTTCCAGCAGCCGCTCCTGCAGGGCCTCCAAGCATGAAGCCTGCAGCAGTAGCAACAGGTGTAACCCAACCACCGCCCTTCAGTTCGTTTGGAACAAGCTTGCTTAAAAAGCCCATCGGATACTCCTATATTACTCGGTAAGTGTAAGTGTAACTCCAAGTCTGGCTTGTTACATCTCCAGAAATCCAGCTAAAAACCGCCGTATTATTTGCAACGCTACCAGTAATCTCTGCGCCCTGTCCAACGATAGCGCCACAGAACGCTACACCAGAGCAGTCCTCTACAGCTCCAATATTTGAAGCTATAGGCAGCGAGAACTCAAAGCTCGTTGCAGTAGCCGTAAGCGTTGGATCGGCAGTAAACCTCCCGGAGACCGTTACAACTGAGCCAACACTCGCATACTGGGCTTGACTAGGCGTTACGTTTGCGTCAAGGTTAGTCTCCGCTGAGCGTGTTGGAGTGTAAACCTGGGTGGTATTATCAACTCCAGTGCCACCATTAGCTACTGGTAAAATTCCAGATACGTCAGTAGTTAGCACCACTGCTGAGAAGCTTGGAGCACCCCCAGCATTTCCATGGAGGACTGTTGTAGTAGTTCCAAGCGAGCCTAGAATTGTAGGGGCCGCACCGGCGCCACCACCGAGCACTATACGATTTGCAGTAAGTGCTCCAGAAGATGCCCAAGCAGAAGCGCTGCTAAAGTATGGTATGCCTCCGCTAGTGCCAGTAACAGTCAGTGCAAGTGTTCCAGAAGTTGTAACTGGGGAGCCACTAACTGAGATCAATCCGCCAGTAAACGACTGAGCAACACTCGTGACTGAGCCCGCTCCCGAAGGACCTAAGCTTGCCGAAAGGTCTAAGAACCACTTCAACCAGATAGGGTTGAACTGAGACTTGCCCGTACGCTCGTCTACAAGAACAGGCAGCGTATGTGTAGGAGGTGGTTGAAAGTCAGCCAAAGCTAAAGTGTCCCTAAATCCAACTGAAGCTCTACTGCTTGCAGGCGCATCTTTGTTGCCTTCTTATGCCTAAAGTTATGTGCACGCCTCCGGAAGGTGCCACATCCAGTGAGGATAGGACGCTCCTTCGACAAGTCCACAGTGCGGAAGTTTGTCCACTTCTTTGGGTCATAGTCAAAGTCATTGAATCGAACTTGCAACTCTGAGCCAGGAACTTGATCCCCAATCCACTCCATGAGGTTCAGCTGCTTCTTCCGCCGAGTGCCTCCATCAAAGTTTGGAGTATAAATGTCTACTGTGATCAAAGAGTCGTCGTCCGTGGTGTAGGCATCATCTGCGTAGTAGAGCTTTCCATTGCTCTCATGTTGAAGAATCGGGCGGTGCCCTGAGTCGTAGGTAGCTGACACAATGGGCAAGTAGTTCCCATCTACGTCTGTCCACTGACTCCAGGCTTGATCCTTCAAATCATATGCGAGAGTGAAGTTATCTGTCTTAAAGGTCAGCACATAGAAGTGATGCCCATTCCACTTTAAGGACCAGGAGAACACATTTCCCGTAGCGTAACTTGCACCCTCAAGGAGCTTCTCCACAGGCTTCGTGGATACGGGCTCGACCTTTAGGTTATTCATTATTAACACTTGTACTGAGGCACTCTTTCCTGCACCTGCCCATAGCAGCGTGCCATCAAGGTCCTGCACAGAGTCCTGTGAGGAACAGCCCCAATTTGCTTTAGCGCCCTGCACGGGACTCAGGGGACTTCCAGTTGCGTTCGCCGCATCGTAGAAGACCTCAGTAGTCCACTCCTTAAATTCAATGACGTAGACTAGCTGCTTTGATAGCGCTACTCCACCATCAGGTTCTATCTGGGCAGTGATAGTGTTGAGGGCATCCCAGTTTACCGGATCGTTAATTCCACCACCCTGAATTGATGCATTAACCTTGCAGACGTAAGGCGTGCCATCTAGATATGCCCAGCCCTTACAGAAGGCTGCTGGAAAGTCCACGTCGTTAATGTTAACTAACCCACCGGCATCATCGTAGTTATAAGCCTTAACTCCATCTCCCAACTGTAGCTTATGTGTTGCACCGAGGCAGGAGCTGAACCTGTAAACGCCATTCGTGGCATTGACAGTACCCTTAGACGTTGTGGCCTTGTAAAGGGTTGTGCCGAAGATGGAGTAAATGTCACCCTTCCAGTTATACACACCGCGGCCAGTAGCTGCACCACCTGAGGGCTGAGTATACTGGTCTAACCCTGGCCTCTTACAAACCCAGATGTCACCAGTTTCTAGCTTCTCCATATAGCAGTTGACCAACCGCGCATCTTTCGCAGTCGAATCATCCCGGTTTGCCGGGGATACTACTATGGGAAGGCGCTTAGGAAGCGCTATACCACCGCGGGCACCCGCGTCACCAGTTGTTTGTTCTGCCACCAGGGTCACCGAAAGTTAGAGTGTCCATAATTTCCTCGGCTGTCTGGTTGAAACGATGTTGACGCATCTTCTACATCCCAATCCTGTAAGGCATTCCTAAATGCCTCAGCTCGTGCTGAACAACGCGCCTGCGTGTCCTGAGGCTGCCCCGTGCAGATATCATCTGCTAGCATCCAGCGCAAGCCCATGAACCATTCTTGAGGAAAGTTCATGGTATCGGTAATTCCAGTGAAGTTTGTGATCTGCTGCGGGACAAGTAGGTGTGCAGTCCCTGCTGCAGCAGTCGCATCTGGGATAAGCCAGAACTTTACCACAAGATTCGCTACTTGCTTGTCCACAAAGTACTGAGAAATCGGCCCTGTGTTAGTAGTCTGGGACAAGCGCATCCACTCGTCCCAGGAAAGTGGGTAAATCGGGCGCTTTACGCTGTTAGAATCAAGGTAGTAACCCTGAATTGCGCGAAGTGGCTTCACCGTCATGATAGCACCGGAGGGGCCTAGGGTATAACTTTGTGTTCCAGAGACTAAGGTGATACTTTGGTCTGTGTAGGTCCACAGTTTTAGGCCTTGTGTGCCAATCAAGTTGATTAAATCATTCAGCCTGTTGGTATATTCCGCATACTGGTCACTATTAGGCTCCTCTCCTTGGGGAAGCAGCCCTGCGTCAATCATCGCGTAGCGGATTAGCCTGTCAGGCGTAGCAAAACTGGCAGCGACTGTCATGTTCTTCCCTTACGCTGTGGTGAAAGTGCCATCAGCGCTCTGTGCATAGGCCCCTGTAGGGGTTCGGCTGAGCACTTTGTAGTGATAAAGTGTGGCTGTAACTAGCCCAGTTATCTGAATTGAGTGAGAAGTCTCATACACAGCTGAAGTCACGGGGCTTGATGCGCCCCCATAAGCTGCAGTAAGCCCCCAGAACACAGCAGAGTTTGCCGCCACGTTTGTAGTCCAAGTAATCGTAGCGTCCGTTGCGTTAGGAACACCAGACGATATACTTGAAAGCACAAGGCTCGCGTCAAAACCAGCCTGGCTAGCGCTCACCCGCCCATCAAAGGCAGGTGAGGCATTGTCTACTTCTCGATGATGTGTAGCAGTCATGGCGAGGGCTTCCGCAGGCCTAGGAGAATACTTCCCTGATCGGTAGATGAAGTGAAGCCCGTTGTGCTGATAGTCAGCAGACCGGTGCCGTCCATCCCAGAATCATCAATCAGGTTGCCATAGCTCTGGAAGTCCACCGGATGGTTTGCTGTCTCAGACATTACCCACTTCCAGTTCGGCTCTACACCGCCAGAGCCGTATTCTAGCACTGCGTCAAAGCCCGCAAAGCTATACTCCATTCGCACGAGTCGCAGCCTGGACTTGGCAGGAAGGCCATAGTCCACAGGATCAACTAGTACCTCGTTTACAAACTCCCCACTAGCTCCATCGCTCTTCATATAGATTGCGAGCAGGAGGTTCCGCGGGCCACTCAGCAGAGTCTTGATCTTCAGGGTATTCATAATGCTCCTTTGAAAGTGGGGGGAGGTTGCCCTCCCCCCCAGCTCTCGTTACTCGTCCACTTCAGCCCAGGTTATGGAAGTGATTCCAACCGGAGCAGTCGTGATGTAGCTCACTTGCACGTAGGTACCGGGTACTAAGGCCATCGCACCGTTTATGTAGTCGGTGAAGGTAAGGCCTCCAGTCGTTGCAGGAGTTGTCGGGGAATAACCCAAGCTCCGAGTGTAAACCGGCAGGTTTGGCGTAGTCGATACGCTGTAGGCACGGCCAGCACAAGCCAACGTAACACCCGAGCCATCAGCCCTATAGATGCCAATAGCCGTAGTCGTTGCATGTGCAACCGAGCTGACTGCAATGCTCTGCGCCAGAAAGATCTCAGCTGTCGCGGTAGGAACTGTCGTATAGGTGAAGTTCGCATCCCTCAGCACCATCTTCTTACCAGACCCCCAGGGGTTGCTGAGGATGAATCCAGTAGTAGTGCTGGTATTGATGAGCGTAACCGTCGCTCCCGCTTGATTGCAGGCTGTGAAGAGATTTCCCAACCTGTTTTGCTCTAGAAACCAGTCCATGTAGAACTCCTTTAGTTCATTAACTTACAGGTTGGTCATGAGGCCACCAGCAGCAGACGCTGCAGGAGCGACCATATCGGCCCAAATGATGCCTTCAGTGCCCGCAGTCCAGACGGGAGCTCCGCCATCATCCATAGCAGAGCAGCCTTGCAGGACGATTGCGCCCTGAGAGATGCCTGCAGGAATGACGAAGACCTCCGCCATATCCACTGTCTTGTTAGTCGACTTAGAGATGAACTGGCAGTTCCTGAACCACAACCAGCGGTCAATACCTGTGCCATCTGCGATTTCCACGTGGGCGGCACCTGTGGCGCTGATGTAGGCCTGAAACAGGCAGTCCTCGAATAGGTTTCGAGTAGCCGCGGTGTCGCAGATTACATTCCTGCCATCTGCGTCCATCGTGGCAGTATCTAGGCCAAAGACACAGTGCCTGAACACGTTCTCAGCGCCGCCATTAAGCGAGAGCGAGCAGCAGCCCGCTGCACTCATTGTAGCATCTCCAACCCCCGCGAAATGCACGTTGTCGAAGTAATTGCGCTGGCCCGTGACTCGAATGTTGATTAGCGAGGTTGCGTCCGCGACTCCTTGAAAGACCTGAAGGTTAGCGAACGTGCAGTTGTTTCCTGTTACATCGATCAGCGGGCTTACCGCTGTGGCTGTCGAGAGCTGCGCGATGCGAGCACGTTGGGATACCATTGAGGGCGTTGTAAGCCCAACTAGATGCACTGCATTCTTTGACCATGTGAGCGTCGCACTCAGATCATCCGTGATATCTGCGGCTGTATTTGAGCCGCCCATCACATAGATGACCTCACCAATACTACCAGTACACTTATCATACGCGGCAGAAATGGTCTTGAGTGGCCGGTTAAATGTCCCGGAGTTATTGTCTGAGGCACCATTTCGATTAGTGCCTGAACTCGTCCTATAAGGTGCTACAAACAGGGTTTTTCCCCGAGCACCTCGTAGCCACGAGTATGGAAGTCCCCCAACGGGAGAACCCCCAAACTGCATTACCATATCAGCAAAAGTAGTCATGCTTATCTCCAACCCAGAGTACGGGGAGATCTCCTACACCATCCTGGCTAGGGATAGCAACATCTGGGTTCTAAGCCAAACAGGGAAGTGCCCTGTGCACTAATGTTCACAATTTGAACATTAGGAAGCAGGCATTACCCTGCCTCCTAATTTCCCTATTGTTTACGCACCCACGCTACCAGTGATACCGCGGGGATCAGTGCCCCCGACAGAGAAGCGCATATAGGTCAATGCCTTTGCGTTCTTGGTATCAAAATCGTTGTCTTGTGCAAAGTTCGGCTGCTCGCGCCAGAGCATCTGCATTCCCTCAGGACAGTTCGTCCTGATGAACCAAGCGTCAGCATCAGTGAGATAATGATTCATCTTGATGCCTTCCGGGAATACATTAGTCGCCTTCAACACGTTGATGTTGTTGTTAGCGGTGTCTGGCTGAAGAACTGACTTCAGAATGCGGTTGGCATTATACCACTCCTGCCGCGGCACGATAAGCGACCTCGGCATGATGTTGATATAGTTGCCTCGATCATCCTGGAAGCCCATAATCTGAATGGTCAAGTCCTCAAGGGAGGCCTCACTCAAGTCAGCACCAGGGCTAAGAATGTTACTGAACGTCCCACCAGTAGCATTGACGTGCGACGCACTGAGCATCGCTATGCCATCGCCGAAGGTGAAGTACGTTGTGGCTGTGGGGTTGTTGTAGAGCAGCGCCGATACCGTCTCAACCGTTTGCTGGATTGAGAAGGCATTAGCCTTCGCCCGACGAGTTGCTACGATAGGATACTGATTGTCCATCAGCTCCTCATGCGTAACGATATAGCCCAGGCTATAGGCTATGTGGTTGAAGCGCTGAACGGCACCCTGAATCTCAGAGTCATACGTTCCAGAACCACCCTCTGTCTTAACTGCAGCAAGCCCAAAGGGGGTGATTTGCACCGTCTCCTCATAGGCCTTGTCTGAATCTCCCATCTCGTAGAGGTCGGGATACTCCTTGGCGTGCTGGTTATAAACCTGCCCCCAAGTTGCTTTGACTCCCGGCCACTGTAGCTTTGGATGTGACCCAGTATTGGTTACTCCGCCCGGCATGGTATGTCTCCTTTACAGGCCAACTGCGCCCTGACGATACATATGGTTGTTGATGAAGACCCACCACTTGGCGTAGTCACCAAAAGCGTTTGGCTGTGTGTTCTGAGACAGTCCCAGGAGGCGAACCTGCAGCGTTGCTGTAACAGCCGCGCTCGTTACATCCAGCTCCCATCCAGAGACGTAGCCGTTGTTGGTGCCAGAAACTAGGTTCGCGTTGAGACCAACATCAGCTGCTGTAAGCGCCGTGCCTGCAGTTTCTTCCTGAATTTCGAAGATCGTGTTCGGATCATCAGCGACCAGAACGTAATAGTCTCGTGTCTTAGTTACTGGAATGACCAGAGGATTGTCTTGTGTGCCACCCAGAGCGCTACCATACTTCAGGCCACCACCGCCTGAAATAATTGCGCCCAGAATGGGATTGCCTGTGCCTGCAGTCGCTAGTGTAATTGTCGCTATACCATTCGCGTCAGCACCACCAGCGATCGTTACCGGGTCTCCGATAGCGTATGCAAGGGAGTCGTCAGTGTTCGGGATACAGTAAACCCTACCACCGCCGGTCCAAGGCGAGCCACCCAAATACCCTACGGGCACTAGCCCGCATTTCCTATCCGCATTTGCCATTAGTTAGGCCTCGATTTCCTTGTAAACATATTTTCTGCGCCTCTCGTGTAGCGCTTGGAGGTATCACCAGCGGCGTCCTTCTCCGCCCCGACCATTCCGCGCTTGAGAGTCGCTACTATTGCCTCAGATGCAGCTGCCTGGACCTGTCTGTCTTTGTCGTACCATTCCTTCTTGATCTTCATGAGGTAGAGCTTCTGGCTGCCACCTCGTTCATCCGTGCCACCATGCACACAGACTCGTGTGCCTAGATCGTTGTTGCCATCAAGAGTAGCGTCACTCCCGATACTGCGGCTACTCAAATGAGCCTCATCTTCAGAGACAAATTCGTAGCCTACCTTTTCTGCCCAGCCAATACGGCCAGGACGATCTGCAATCCAGTAGAGGCGATACCCAGGAATCTCTGGAACCTCCAGCTGGCGAACTGGTGTGGCGGCCGACAAACGCGTCTGGTCAGTGACCTTAGCGCTACGCGCATTTGCGGGGTTCAGTGTGCTTTCAAGGTCTGTACTCATGAGGGCTCCTAAAAGTTCTCTGCGTAGTAGTTAAACCATTCCTTCTCGGTTTTAAAAGCTCTGCCCTCACCAACCATCTTCTTTGCCTGTTGGCGAGCAGCCTCCTGTGCTTCCCGAGGAAGGGCAGAGAATCCCTTACCACTGGACATATCAAGCGAGCCACTATGGTTGCCGCTCTCAAACCTACTATCCCCACGACCACCACTGCCACCAAGCGTTTTTTCCGTTTCCATTACCACTCTATCGAGAAACTCAACGCCTGTCAAATGGGCATATTGTGGGTCTGCACGCATCTCAGCAGAGATTACATTAGCCATGCGAGTTTTGCGCTTGTCAGTGTCCAGCCAGGGATTCTTTGCAGCCCAGGCGGTAAACCAAGCTGCTGGTTCTGTAGGAGCTCGCCGCACGTCCTCGCCACCAGGATCTGCGCCATTACCACCTTTAGGTAGGGCTGCAGCGTCCACTGCAATCTTGGCATCCAGCTGGGACAGTTCTCCTAAGGCATCAGTCTCTGCGCCAATATCCTGCGCTTCCCGCGCAACCTTGACCTCCTCAAGCAACTTAGCCCTAGCTTCAGCTACCTGTTTCTGGACATTATCCTTGTGGAACTTCATCAACTCCTGCACAGATTCCTGACCAGCAGCAACCTGGTCACGAAGCTTCTGCAACTCCTTGCGATCCTGTTGCAGCTCTCCCCGCAAGCGCTCATTGTTCTTACGAAGCAGGGGCATTACGTCTCGGCCCCGAGCAAGGAATGTGGGAGCGTCTATCCACTTATCCGCCGAACCACGGAATTCCTCTTGAGGAACCCATCCCAGTTCCTTCGCCTCGGCAACAATCTCTGGTGCCGGTTCATTTACTTGGTTCTCGTTTGACTCAGCCATTGGAAGCCTCCGTTATCTTGCAGAAGATGTCTCGGTCATTCACTAAACGATAGTTCTTTCCATCAAGAGGACCTTGTGCCATAAAGCCGGCGTACTTAGTAACTAGCACAATATCCCCAGCTTCAGCCCTGTGCTCTCGCTCATCTTCCCATGCACAAGCGCCTACTTCAATTACCACCGCGCGCTGTTCAGCCATCTGCATACGGCCCTTAGCGCTATCTGGTATGGCAATTGTAGTAGACATTGTTTCCGGCTCTTTCGGCTCAATCAGTACTGCCCGGCCTAGGGGCTTCAATCCGCTGTTGTTCATCTGTCACCTCATCTATCATGTCTTGGTAATTGGGGGCTATGACTTCCTTTAGAATGCTGCAGGCCCCAGTTGCTCCAGCATTCTTTACAGCCATTTCTACAGTAAAGGCAGCAGAGAAGTTCCCGTCTGCCCACGTTTCTTTTAAGGCCTCACGCTTGCGATGTGCCCAGTCACGTTGAAGTATCGTAACTGGATGCAACAACCATAGCTGAAAGTCCTCGTTACTTGGCAACTGGCTCGGCATTAGCTTTATCCTTAGCAGCATTTCCCTTGACTCGTGCGACCTCTACCTCAATGTGCTTCTTCTCAATATCTAGGCCACGCAGCAATAGGTCGATGCGTTTGCGTAACGTTTCGTCCTGCGTCTTACGCATACCTAGCTCGGCGTTTATGAGGGCAACTTGGCGATCCTCTCGGTCACCCTCCATATTGCCAACAAGGACTACAGCCTCAGCTTCCAACTTCGTGATCTGCGCTGCGTTGATGCGCTGTTCTTCCATCAGGGTTGCAGCAAACTTCTGCTGTTCCCACTGTAGGTCTAGCTGCTCACCTTGCTGCTTTATCTCAGCGATGGTGATCTTCTCGCTCTTTCTAGGAGGCTTGGCTTCAATGCCGGGGTAGAGCTTTTCGATGCCATCCATCTTGAGGGCACGAAGGAACCGACGCTCCAACTCCTCAAGGTCATATCCGGCGGAATTTGCAGCCGCAGACTGCTTGATAGCCATAATGCGCGTCATCTCTTGACTATCTGAAACGATGTTCGGATCAGCCGCCGGGCAGACCTCGTTAGGGTCACCGAGGTAGTCCTCTCGAAGCGCAAAGCCTATAGGTAGCTGGCGCTTCAAGGGCATATGCCTAGCATTCAAAATGTAGAGCTTTTTGAACTCATCCTTCATAGCTCGCCAGACCCGCTTGAAGATCGCATTATAGATCTTCATGCCCTGCTCCATCAAGTTGCGAGAGGTCTCCGCAGGAGTGTTCTGGCCAGGACTTTCACCAACCATTACCTCAGTGGTGCCTGGGATACGGTTGGCGTAGTTGATGAGTAGGGAGAGGAGATTAAAGAGAACCTCACTAGGGGCGTTGACTGGCAGGGGAAAGACGTTCTTCCGAAGGTCGTCTCCCGCACTGTCCACACGAGCCCACTCAAAGGGTTTGAAGGTATAGACACCACCACGAATCTTAGCACCCCTCCCAAGGAAGCCACCAGCTGTAGTCTGCATGGTGCCAGCATCCAGCAACTGGTCAATGAGGCTATTTACAGATTCATTAAGCGGCCCTAGGAAAATTCCAAAGCCTACATCATAGATTCCACCATCAGGCGAGGGAATGAAGGGATACTTAGTGAAACACTCTATCGGAGTAATGCTGATGATCTTGCCACCGACTGTAAACTCAATGTCTTCCAAGCGAGAGAATCGAGTTACTATACGAAGGACAGTCTTGGAGACTTCTTCGATAGTAATGACGTAGGGCTCAGCATAGCCATCTTGGTCAAGGTCCAGGCAGCAGTGTTGCTCAAGAATGTTGAATGGAGTTGTAAGGTCAGGCTGCGGCGGCGTGACACCTTGCCGACGATCCGCCTGCTGCTGTTGAGTTGTTACCTCTGGAGCCTGAGCAATACCTTGAAACCAGCCCTCCGACGTTATATCTCGATAGGTTTTGCGAAGGCACCGCTCTCGAATATCATTGTGGGAAAGAGGAATGCAGTGAGTCTTGCGCTCAGCTGCATCTACAGAACGCGCCCAGTAATTTATTACTAGGTCTTTGGCTAGAACTAGCTCACTTACGTTATGCTGCAAGCGAGCATTAAACTGAGACTTTTTGAAGGCGCAGCCTACAATAGGTAGGTTAATAAGCAGGGCATCATGCTGTGCTTCCCAAGCAGTGTCCTCCTCAAGAACCTGGTAGCTCATGTGACAACCTATGCGATAGGCGCGCTCATGAAGCTCTCCTGTAGGGTCTTCGCCAGGCACACGACACTTTACAATGTCCGGCGGCACAACAAGCTGAGGGTAGGCACGAGAATGGAACTGCAGCGCTGCAATAGTAACAAGAGGAAACGCGATATTCGCACAGTTAGGCCAAGGAAAGTTCTTATCCTGAACTAGCTGCATTGCCAAGTTCATGGCCGCGTTAGTACGCCTCTCCCAAGCTTCACGAGAGCGCTTATCCAGGTCGTAGCCTTCCCAGACAGTACGGCCAATGGTAGTTAAGTCCTGTTCAGTAAACCTACCTGTAAGGTTTGCTGAGTCAATAGTGTCTTGATCTAAGGTGATCTTGTTTTCAAGCGTGAGCACTTATTTCTCCTGTGGGGAGCCAGGCCAGCGCAGCAGCATGGCAGGCGCAGCTGGGGCTGGCAACGAAAAATCGGGCCGCGGTGGTAGGCAAACGGCGGCGGTAGTGGTGGGGGCCGCTGCGCGGCCGGTGGTATGTCGGCGGTGGCGAACCTCTTGGCGTGGCCAAGCTAGCCGGCAAACAGCGCACCAGAACTGATGGCTGGAGGGTTGCTCAATGAGGGTGCGGTCGCACTTTGGGCAGTACATATAGTGGTGTTCACATTTTGAACATTAGGGAGTCAATATCCAGTGCGCCAGCCATTAGGTGTGTCCAGCCGCTGAACCCTTGCAGCCTGGCTCTGCGCTTCAAAGTCCTCTTCCTCGTCCGTGAGGAAATCTCGATCCTGGACGTTGCCCATGTGCATCTCAAAGCCTGTGGCCAAGAGTGCGGCACTGTCAAATTGATCGTCCAGCGTGGCTTGCGAACCGCCAGTGAACTTCAACAGTTCCTGCTCAAAGCCCACGTACCAGTCAGCATCCTTGTCAAACCTGCACCCGCCCGCGCGGTGGCGCTTCTGCAGTACGCGGCCGCGGGTAGCCTTATCCTTAATGGAGGGAATAGCCACAATGTTGATCCAGAGGTCCCGCTCGCGCATCTCATTGTATACCATATGCTCCACAGACTTCCATATCACGCCATCTTCGATGAAGAAGTACTGTGGCGACCACCGCTGTTGGATAGAGAACATCTCCTCAATCCAGCCCAGCTTTGTCCCATCCGGCAGAACTTCTGCCGAGGCCCAGCGGCCAACTCGCTGGTCGATGTAATGGAGGAGGTTACGAGTGCACTTTCCGCCAATGGTAAACGATGTGCGATTCGCCATATCCGCCTTGCTGACCGCAAGGTCCCCCGCGGCGCACACGACCTTAGGCGTGGCATGATCCACTTCGCTCATAGGCAGGAAGTCTTGCTTACGCAAGTAGGCATCTGCATTGTCCTGTGGGTCGTTCAGAAACTCCTGCGAGTAACCGCCGGGATCACCGTCCTCGATGAACTCCCGCTGCCTTGCGCGAAGCCTCTTCTCATTCCATGCAGCTGGCCACAGGATGTTAGAGAAATCATCAAACGCTGTGTGGGCTTTAAAGAACAGATGCTCCCAGGTGTTGTTCTTCACCAGCCGGGCGAGGAGTGAATCTTCATGGAGGATGGTGCCATGCACCCTAATACGGCCCCCTCGTGACAGGGCTTGCTTTGCCGCCCGAAAGAACCAGCGCCGAAACTTCAGCCTGCGCTCTTTATTCTCGACCTGCTCATCATCCTCCATGTCGTCGCAGATAATGAGGTCCGGGCGCTGACCATTCCACATCTTGCCGCGGATCTTCTGTTCAGCACCCCGGGCCAGCATTCGCCACCGGTGCCCATCCCGCATCCTGACAATGAGGTCGGTACGGGAGTCCCGCTCCAGCTCAGCGATGCCGAAGTCCTTCACCAGATCTTCATTGTCTCGCACCTCCTCAATGATGTTCGAGAGCTGCTCACCTGCGTTCTCCTCAGTGCTTCCAATGAGGATGCCATAGTTGCTGCGCCGAAAGAGCATCTCTCCAAGTCCATATGAGAAGGTAAACGCTGTGCTCTTTGCGTGATCTCGCGGAGCGATCAACTCTACCTGCGGGTGGTCACTGGTGTAGAGCTCCCAACCCTTTCGATGAAACGGTGGAGTTGCAACGGGCTTGTCATACCGCGGGCTGAGATAGGTGCCAGCAAAGGCCTCCATCAAATCAGCGTTAAAGGCAACAGTGCTCATGTGACTACAGGGATCACAGCTAGGAAGGCTGTCAAAATGAGGGTGTTGCTGGCGCTAGTTGTTATCGAGCAGGTTAGCTTGTAAATGACACCAGCTGTTCCAGCTGTAAGCTTCTGTGTAACCTGTGCGCCAGATATACTAGCTGACCCAGAGATGATGGCTGATGGACTGGCATCAACTCCAGAATAAACTGCCGCCGTAACGGTAGCAGTGCTGATAGTCTCCCCTACAGCTAACTTGGAGGTGAAGTCAAAAATGCGAGGTTCTGTGGAGCCAGCCTGCTTAGCATCAAAGACAACGTGACTGCCCATCAGCGGCTCCTAGGCGTTCGGTATGGCGCTCGCGTTCGGACGGGCGCATGGAACTTGGGAATGCCTAACCGCGGCCGGCGAAGCGGCACCAGGCGAACAGTGGACTTAAACAGAGGCTTTTTGGCCACTAGGGTCTCCATCTGCTACCAGCCCTGCTCGCAGCTCTTTCCTGTAACTGTCGGCCATTTCCGGGTCTAAAATGCCCTTCGCTCGCAGGGCCTTAAGCAACGATAGCCCTGTGCTCTTCGCCCTCAGCGTCCACCACAGTGCGGAGGCTGCGCCCCCACTTGCTGGAGCTGGGGGTGTGCCAAGCTTGCTGACCTCATCTTCCAGCGCTGCGATGGCGCTGTCAAGCTGCGGCGTACTCATGACTAACCTGCCCCTGCCATGCGCTGATGTTGCGGCATCGGCATAGCCTCTGTCGGCTCGCACTGATCTTTGCAGGGATCCTGCTTCATCAAGTTACGTTCCACACACTTCTGCGGTGCCTTTGGAGTGTTAAACTCTGCCCGGCTCTTCTGCGACTTCCCTTGCTTCGCCATTGAAAACTCTCCCGCGTTGATCCTGCAACAGATTAACCAACCTAGCACCAATCCTCGCTAGGCGCTCTTCCTCATTCTCTTTGTCGCCCTCCCCACGCTCCCGGGGCTTGCCAAGCACGCCTGTAGCCTCCATCTGCAACTTAGCTGCTTTGAGCCTATCCTCGTTACTGCCCGTGCTGAGAATGTCTGAAATGACGTCTGTGCGCTTGTCCGCTAGGGCAACAAGGCGAATGTTCGCATACTCCTCCAACTCCTTGAGGTAAGCCACTACAAGGGGCTGCCTGCCCAACCACGTGATGTACTCCGGCTCATAGTCCACAAGCTGTGCAATAACCTGCCGTTCCACGCCCTGCACCAGCAGCGCTGCAACCTGCCGATGCTTCGGTGATAGCTCCTTAAGCTGGTAAGGAACTGCTTCAACTACCACTGGAGCTTGCGCTGTGTCCACTAGCCTCCTCTTCAGTGCGAAGCACCGGCCGTTCAAAATGTGCGCGATCTTCTGCCGGAACAAACAGCGCGGCCCGAACACGCTGAAGTGCGTCCAGCTGTTCTGAACTGAGCAAACTTTCCCAAGTGGGCCGAAGGCCCCGCGCTGCCATGAACCCATTATGCCACAGGTCAACACGCAATGCCACAGGTCAACGCGGCACGCCACAAGCGCCAATGTATAAACTGCCATAGTGGGCAACGCCCACCCTATAAACCTTGTAGAACTATGCCACCGTGAGAAAGTGCAGTAGTTTGCGCGCGAACTTTCGCGCTTTCCCCCCTCCCCCCGGTCTTTCACGATGCGGGAAGGGCATGGTGCGGCGCACTATGGAACAGATGGGAATGATTCCCGTCTGCAAGTACTGGGCATGCCGCGGTAGTTGCGAATGGTTATCATCTTCAGGTAGTACTGATGTGGCGTTCGTGCAACAGTATGTTGTGTACTTGCAACAGTACCATGCGCCATGCCAGTACGTAATGGAATCAAGGACTTGCACGTGGTGTCTAAACATCGCCGCATGAGGCGCGTGTAAGTACTTGATTACAAAGGACGGTGATGAATTCTCGTCGTTGTTGACGAGTTCTCGTCGGGTTACGGGATGCGTGGTGCGCTGCAACAATGTGTAAGTACTTGTTTCCATTGGAGATTAAATAGTACTGGCACATGGCATGAGTACTGCATTGTATTGGGTGTCCACATGGACACTGTTCGGTGCCGCAAGTACGAACCGGCAGTACGGCCGACACGGGAACGCGGAGTACGGTTTAAGTACTCAACCTGATATACCGTGAATCGTCGGGGAGTAGTACTCCGAGAAGTACTCCCAGTAACACAAAACGCACACAAGTCTTTTTCTTAACCAACACAAGGAGTTACAAGTCATGAACGGCAAACAAACGGTTACAATCAAGACGCGCGCCAGTGAAGCCGACAAAATCGGGAAGCCTACGGTTCTGACGGTCAACTGGGACGGTGCAACGGAAGATCAAGTCAAGGCACTTGCCCTCCGCCAGATCGTCGTCACGGTGCAGCAAGGGTTCCGCAAGAACGGCATCCCGAGCAACTACACCGTGAACGTCTCCGAAGTCGCCAGTGGCACTCGCGCCGCACTGACGCCCGAGCAAATGATCGAGGCGTTGGTCGAGGGTGCGAAAACTGACCCGGCGAAAAAGGCCGCACTCGAAGCGAAGTTGCGTGCTGCAGGGTTTCTCAAGTAGCAAAACTGGGTGACTGAAAGGTCACCCTTTTTTTGTTATGTTCTGGCGTACTCTGGCGTTCTAGACTCTAGCGTTACTCTGACGCTGCAGCGCTGCAGTACTCTAGAGCTATGGTGTTGTATTGTGGCATGTAGTTCTGTAGGCTCCCTACCCTCCCGTTCTGGTTGGTTGTAAAGTGTTCTGTAGTGAGTAAGAGAGAGAGAGAGAGAGAGAGAGAGAGTAGAGATATACTTATACAGTTACACACTGACACCTACATACACCATAACACAAGGGCAGGAGGGGGGAGCACACGCAACTACAGAACACATAACACATGACATTTGACACAGTTCTAGTAACATGGTATTATCCCTACTGTTCAAATTGTGAACATTAGGAGGCCGCAGTGGAAACTAAGGTAGAGCAGCCCTCGAAGGATCAAGCGAAGCAAGCAGTGTTGGCGAACTTAATGCAGATGCACAAACTCAGTGGAGATGTCAGAGCTGGGCTAGCCGCCATTAACGGATGGGCAGAGCAAACAGTGGTAGTGAAGGACCTGAAGAAGTTCGAGACCGCCGTGATGAACATGGCGGCAGACATTGCGCGGTGGCCAGTATGAAGGCAAGAACGCCTGGTGGAGGTCGGGTAGTTAAGATCAGAATCAATCCTGACGACTGCATGAGTGTGATAGATGTGATAGCTCAAACTGGGCTGCTCCCAAAGGGTGCAAGCTTTGCTCAAGTGGTGACTACAGCGCTAGCTACGCTACTGGAAGGTGTCCGTCGCGCGAAGATCATACCTACAAGGGATGGATTTGAGTATGCAGCTATGATGGCTGAATACCAAGATCAGCCACATATTGATAGGGCACGAAAGCTGGACATTACACAGGCTGTAGCGCTCGGCCGCTTACATGGAGCTATGCCCGCCGTGTCCATCGCGGAGGCTCCTGAAAAGGCTAGGCAGCGCGTTCGCTTTGATGAGTTATACTTCAAGCGTAAAAACAACTCGGAGAACTGGACGGAAGCTGACCAGGCAGAGTTCATGCCACTTTATGATGAGTTCGCACCACGGTAGATGCAAAGGAGACTAACTTGATATTTACGCCAAGAATTTCTGATTCAAGTGAAGAACGACTAATAATGGATATATCAGAGAAGGATCACGAGCCTATACTGCGAGGTGAGTCGTGGGAGACAACTGTCACAGATCGAAAAACTGGACAAACGTATCTTGTTCGTGGAGCAGCTTGTGATTGTCCAGGCTGTTTCTGTGATGCAGTGATCGTAAGTGACATTAACAGAACTAAACATTGATTACACTTAACACCTTCAAACAACCAGGTAAAACTTGTTGACAAAATGGTTAACTGCTGTTAAAATTGGGGTGTAGTAGAAATGAATTAACTGTTGAACGGCCCACAGGCACACTCTGCGGAGTGCTACAAGATGCCACCGGACGCTGTAACCGGGACTTTTTCAAAAAGGAGCCACAAGTGAACAGAAACAACAACGTAACGATGGCGAAACTCAGTGAGAGCATCACTGCTGACTTGAGGAACTTCCAGGACGACAACGTGCCTTTGCCCGATCGACGCCTTGTGACCGTGCTGGATGCCTACCTCAGGTGGCATGGTATCATCGGTTACACAGCGCAGGTTCTGCAAATCGTGGAAGCCACACAGGAGGCCTAACATGCCTAGAATGGACGTTATCACCCGCTGCATCGCTAAGAACCTCCCCGTGACACAGGAGTTCCCTGGCGGTAGCTGGTGCCACAGCAGGGAGTATTTCAAGGAGCGCTACGGGAACGGCCATGCGAAGGCCGCGACCAAAGTACAACCATTGGATGCTGCCGCGAAGCGCATGCTGGCCCAGATCTACAAACTAACACCGGCAGAGCAACAACTGCTGGCCGCGAAGTTGAACAAGGCGTAACAACTGCCACGTTTCCGTGGGCTACAATGCAGCACCCTTTACAAGGAGATCAAGATGGCAACTAAGACCGTAACGATGAAGTTCCGTGAAGTCAAGAAGCACAGCTGCATTTACGAGGCTGTAGAGTCCGCCGCGGATACGGTGGTTCGCACTGTGTATGTGATGAAGGCTGGCCTTCCAAGCACTCCACCGGAACTCATCACACTGACCCTGACCTTCGAGGGATAATGGCTCTCCTAGTAGCTTCACTGAGGCTACTACGGGAACACAAGTCCTTACAAAGGAGCCACAATGAAGTTTGACCTTAAGCCACCGTCTCCCCTTGATGGGAGTCCTACCGCAGCGGCAACTCATTGTGCTGCGCGGAACCTAGAGAAAGCAGGCTGCCTCGTGATTGAGCGAAACCTCTTTCAGGAGCCAGTACGTTACGTGCTGACCGCCAAAGGGCGGCAGACCTTTATGCAACAGGAGGCAAAGTGATGCAAGTCTTCGCAATTCCACCTAACAATATGTATCGCAGGGCAGCAGTTGCTGCAAACAGGCCGCTTACGTGTGCCTGCAGCGCCTACAAGTGGCTGCATCGCCGTGGGCTGGGCAAGTGCCAGCTTCTGCCACATAGCCTGCTAGCCCGCACTCACTGAGGAGGTACTAATGAAGCCTGCTACACCTGGTTGGACAGCTTGTGATCCAGAAGTCATTCGGGAGCAACTCGTTACAACCTCAGCCTCTAGTGCCGCACTGGGCTTAGTCCTGGGGCTGGTAGCATACCATTTCCTTGCAACACCAGTCTGTGCCCTTGAGGCACCTCGTGCCGTGGCCGCCACGATAATGGCTGTAGGCCAGCACTTGTGCAAGGACTGGGAAGGAATACGCAACGTGGTGAGAGTAAGCGATAAGGCTTATACCTTTACCTGTGAGCGATATGCCACGTTCAGCAAGCTGGACGTAAACATCGGCCGTTAACCACAAGGAGTACAAGATGAACTACTTAGCACTACGCAGAATGGAGCCCTCAGGCCTACACCTTTGGGTCAGGGCTGAGGATCAGGTAGGCGAACTAGTCGCGCTGGGCCAGACAGGTGACACCGTGCATAAGGTGCCAGATGAACTTGCACAAGCGCCAAGTGTTGCAGCCCTAGTGGGGTTGTGCAACAGCCAGGCTGCGCTTAAAGACTGTGTAGTTATTTAGCCTGCCGGGTGTAACAATGGCAATCAGTTCTACACACGTTAACCTAGAGCTCACTGTCTGTGGCGTGACGCGAGAGGTTGAGGCTAGCGTTAGTTACATTCACACACGGGCCTTTCGTGGCATCTTTGAGAAAGGTGGTGGGCAGGTGTCACCTGACGAGCCAGAGAACGCGGAGATTCAAACGGTGCGCATCCAGGGATCAGACAAGGACGATAAGAAACTGTATGACGTAACGCACTTGCTGACAGATGCGCAGGTGGACGCAATTTCAACTGAAGTGCTAGGGCAAGGACGCTGACCATGAGCGACATCAAGGCGCTGGTCGAACGGCTGGAGCGAGAAGCGGGAATTCAGGAAATAGCGCGACATTTCATACCAGCGAATTTACTCCGCGAAGCCGCCCGCGCCCTTTCGTCACTGTCTGAGGACGCGGGGCGGTTGACACGCGAGTTAGTTTTTACTCCAGCGTTCGACAAACGCGCTGATGACCCGAAAAAGAATTACGGCATCCACGGCGTAGAGATGCGCTGGTATGTAAAGGGGCCGTTAGGGGCGGTTCAATTCGTAGTCTATACGGGCTGGATGCTCGACCACATCGAGAAGGAAATGGAGTCAAAACGCCACGATAGCATCGGCTTCAGCATCACGCGCCCTATGCCAGCCGACCTCGGCTATCACTCTCCAAAACCGTTATACGAAGGGCAATCCGACCGCGCTGATTGCGACCTGCTTAAAGGCGGCAGTTGCTACTACGACGGAAGCACCCTGAATGCAGATGTGCCTTTCAGAATCCTCAAGGAACAGGGCAGCGAAGCCGTGTGGAAATACCTGGAGAACTATTACCACGAAACATTCGACGCCGCGCTATCCGCCGGGGACGAGAGGGAGGGGTGAGATGGGAAAGACTGTAACTCCGTTAGTGGCGCAGCAATTACTCGCGGGGAAAGTCCAAGACATTACCGCTATGGATTTTCGTCATTCTCCCGGTGAATTCCTGACGCAAGTTCAGATGGGCGCGACGTTCAACATCACCAAGAACGGGCACCCGGTAGCCACGCTGACAGCCTATCAGCCAACCGCGCTGGAACTTGGCGCAGAGTTACGACGCATGGAAAGGACGAGCAAATGACCGCCACCAAACACGCTGCGGGGATGAAGCCAGAGAACGCGATGACGATAGAGCGGGCGCTGTCCGAACTTTGCGATTTCCTGCTGGATAGCGTGGCTCCGATTGGGCCGATGCGTTCACGCGCTGACTACCCGCCGCAGCTAGAACGCGCACTCTTAGCCCTGCGCTCCCTGCCGGACGAGGGGGAAACGAAGGCTGTGGCGAGCGAGGGAAACGCGCAGACATGGTTGAACGAGAGCACATACGATAAGCGCGATGCCGAATGGTTCCGTTGGTGGCTTCCTCATGCTGCAAAAGAAACGGGCCTGTCCGAAAAACGCATCATGGACGGCCTGCGATCCTGTCGCTTTGGGGGTCAGCTATTTAACGCAAATTTATTGAAAGGAGGTGGTGCTGTTGCCGAAACCGGAGGATTACCGGAGTCCGAGCATGTAACAACGGGGGCTGCGCATCCGACATCACGCAGCACTATTGCCCACGCCCCTCCCGTGGAAGGCGCGGCGGGGGAGCCAACAAAATACCATCTGCGGCGACACGATGGACTGTATGGATTATTCGTTACGGAAACGGACTACGACACCCTCGCCGCCGAGGTCTCGCGCTTGCGGGGGGAGGTAGAGGGGCTGCATAAAGATAACAACGAAGCATGGAAAACGGTTAAAGAGTTAAGCGATGACCGTGACCCGCTTTTGGCAGATAACGCAAAACTTGAGCAACGCGCTATCACCGCCGAGCGCCAGCTATCGGGGAGGGTGGTGCCGGAGGAGCTAGTGGATGCCCTGGTTGAAGCAGCATGTAAGGCAAGCTGCGCCGACATGCAGACCATGAGAGAGATGAGGAAATGTGCGAACGCCATCGTTCGCTATAAGGATTCCTCGCCGCCGCCCCGCAATCCGCGCCTGCGGGACTTGGCCGCGCTACGAGGGCGAGGCCCTGACGGTCGTAGTGATTCACGGTGAAGTGACTTGCTGGCAGATGGGACATAAGAGGGAGGACTGATGGGCGACGAGAAGGGACGACCGATCACGTACTGGGGCGGCCTCGCCGCCCTTAAGCGCAAGCGGAAAGGGAGGAAGGGATGAGCGACCTACCGCAGCGCGAACTAACTGACGAGCAGATTAAGGCCCGATATTCTGCACAAGAAACCGCCGTGCGTTCTATTGAAGCACGGGTTGACCAGTTAGATAAGTGGGCAGAGGAATGTGCCACTAAAGATGATTACAGTGGCGCTGCGTCGCATCAAAGGTCCGCAGTAGATTTGCATTGCGCGGTGGCAATTATCAAGGAGGCACTGTTTCCACATAATCACAGTCACCCCGGATTCAGGTGGGATGCTGGCGATACATGCCCCGGTTGTGAACTGGAAGAATATCTGAAAAAGGTAAAGCCATGACTAGCCTGCTGAGAGAGTGCCGGGATTTTCTGGAAGCCACGCCGTGTCCGAACTGCGCCGGATCGGGCTCAATTCCGCATCAAGTAAGCGAATACGACTGAGAGGCAGAACAATGCCAATGGTGCTATGAGAAAGCCACCGCACTTACCGCCCCCGACCGAGGCCGGGGGGAAGGAGGGAATGAAATGAAATTTATTAACTTGATTTATCAATCCCGTCCCTTATCTATTATTGAGGACAAGATTGTTGCGTTTGGCCCCAATGCGTCAAATCACGAGCAAAGCTGGATTCAAGTGGTTGGTTCTGATTCTGAATTTTTCGTTGATGTTCCCTACAAAAGATTGAAGGAGCTACTAGAATGACCCCCGCGAGCAAGAGCGAGACGCCGAGGACGAACCGCTTATTCGATGAGGAACTGGGGCGACTTGTTGCTCTTGATCCACACTTCAAATACTTCAAGCGTGTTCGTGAAGAGATGGAAAAGCTCGAACGCGAACTCTCCACCGCCCGTAGCATGACTTTCGAGGATGGTTATCGTGCCGGTGTTGCCGTTCAAGATGAAATGTTCAAGGCCCGCAAGGCGTCTTGCGTGGAAAAGTGCAATCATCTGGACTGGTTTGTATGCGAGTACGAGGACGGAACGCGGCACTGCCTTGAGTGTGTGGCAGAGGAATATTGGCGAGCAATGCGCCAGCAAGCGCGCAGGAAGGAGCCGAAATGATTAACGACGATCCCGCCGCGCCGCAGGAGAAATATCGCTGCACTAAGTGCGAATGTCTGTGGCGCAAGAATCCAGATGAATCGTGGTCGCTCTACGACGCGCAGCAGAAAGCGTGTGTTGCTTGCGACAACAGTCCTGACTTCCTTAACATTATCGTTCCATTTGACCCTGAAGATGACCGCATGAGGCAATCCGTTGATGGATTCCTAGAAGTGTATTGTGATGCCTACGGCGACAAAAAGGGTTATCACTCGCTTAAAGGCGCGACCCCCACTCCGGCGGCGGCGGGGGAGCCTGAGACCTTATCTGATTTCGTTCACGCTCCAGAGTCAGTTAGAGAAAACATCGGCAATAAAGTGGTAGAAGCTGCAATCAACATGCAGCGGAAAGTAAGCTATCGCAAACCGGCCCGCGAAGTATTCCCGGATCATCTAGTAGTTTCGGCCATTGACTTCGACGCCCTCCAGCGCGAGGCCGGGGAGTTGCGGGAACAACACGATAAGCTGAAGAAGCGTTATGAAAGATTGGACGCCATTCACGAACTAACGTTTGCCCGAATGGAGGCAGACACGCCGCTTATTGATTGCCTTCAACAACGCGCCGAAACCGCCGAGCGCACCCTGGCCGAGCGTGACGCGGAACTGGCGGCGGCGAGGGCAATGTTGCGAAGGGTTCTCGATACACGCGACATGGAAGCAAAGGCAATCTTAAGCGCGAACGTAGCCATTGAGAATTTCTCTGACCCATCAGCGGAAATGGACGCTCAGTGTAAAGCGATGGTAGCCGCATCGGAAGCAGAGGAAGAAGCGAGAGAATTCTTGGATAAACAAGCCGCCATCCTCGCGGCGAGATGGGAGTAGAGAGTGGATAGACGTAGCTTCCTGAAAGCCTGCGCCGCGCTCGGTGCCGGCCTTGCGCTTCCAGTTCCGCAGGCAATGAGGACGGTGAAGCATTGGCTGGGCTATGTCAGCGTGGCATGGTTCGGTGCCAAAACAGACGGAACTGACTGCACCGACGCATTTCAAGCGGCGATTGACTACGCTATTGAACACAATATCAAGGAGGTTCGCATACCGGCGGGTACTTACAGAGTTAACGCACTTGACGGCAAGAATACAATGATACGCCATAACTGAACTCTACAAAGATATTGTTTTGCCGGGTGTTGACAAACTGAGACAGCCTGGGTAAAATTGGGATTGTAATAGTAGCACCACCACAAGGAGACAACATGGCAAGAAGGAACAAGCAACTCCGCGTCATTCATGAAGTAAATGCCAAGGGCCAGCATCGCATCCTACTCCAGCGGAGCGAGCCCTCTGGTATCGTGCAAGAGGTCGGCGACTGGGCTGAGCATCATGAGGTAGCAACCTATAGCCGATACTATGGCAGCACGGGTTATGTGCCGCACCTTCCGCGTGGAATTTTCACCGTTGGACGTTGCGCGCATCAACTCTTGATGGCATAATGCAGTCGCCCCTCGGGGTAAACCAGTAGTTCCAATGTTCCAACTCAACCAAGAAGGAGACAGTAAATGAAAGTCAGTGCTCGTACCAAAGGCCATCCCACTCCCGTTGCCGTGGAAGTCAACATCCCGGGGACACTCGCCGAGAAGGTCAAGCTGTTCGGTGAGGACGTAGTCAACGCCACCTCGGAAGACTCTCTCATCATCACGGTGCAGGCGCTGGTGCGTCGGCTCATGACCGATGTGAAGAACAAAGAGGGCAAGGTCACCCGTGCAGCCATGAACCCGGCGCAGATTCAGGCCGAGGTTGCCAAGTGGAAGCCGGATGTTCGCAGCCTGGTTCGTCAGAGCGCGTTCGAGAAGGCCTCCAGCTCGCTGGAGAAGCTGAGCCCGGAAGAGCGCAAGCAGCTTTTGACCAAGCTGCAGGCGTTGAAGTAATAGGAGTGGTTGCAATCCCTTGTGTTCATAATATGAACATTAGGGGTTGTAATTCCAGGGGCTTTTTCAGTGAGAAGGACGCTAGTGCATGCCTCCACGGCTGCAGCAACTAGCTCCGCTGGTGGCTAGTCTAAACAACTAGCAAACCGCACTGACTAGGCTCCTGGAACTACAACTCGCAACTAACAAGGAGTGCAAGTGCCACAAGTCTTCATCCTGAATAAGGGTCCTCACGATTATTCCACTGCGAGTAGGTTCGGTGAGTTAGTCTACTGCACAGAGGGCACGCTGGACAGGGACGACATCTCCTTGATGTTCAGGGAACTGGAACCCTACATCTGCCTGGACAGCCAGCCAGAGGACTACATCCTCCTCACTTCGCTGACAACGTTGTGCAGCGTGGCGTGCTCTATGTTCGCCGCGAAGCACCAGCGGTTGAACCTTCTGATCTTCCGCGGTGACGGTTACGTTGCCCGCACGATTTACATGCCACTTCACAATGACAAGGACTAGCAACATCAATCAAGTTAACCAACAAGGAGCTAACATGAAGAAGATTGTTCAAGAGGTTTCTGGTGAGGGGTTAGAGAAGCTGTTAGGAGACAGGATTACGATCTTCGCGGCTAACTACATCTACACCGGCATTCTATCTGGCGTGAATGAGTCCTGCGTCCTTCTCACGGATGCAGCGATTGTCTATGAAACCGGGCCATTCTCCGACAAGAAATGGAAGGATGCACAGACCTTACCGGAAGGTTGGTATGTACAGATTAACGCCATTGAATCGTTCGGAAAATTGAAGTAACCACGCCATGATTCTACACACCATTCATTCACGCGGTCGGCGCCAGTCGTGGTCGCGGTCGGGGTCGCGGTCGGGGTCGTGGTCGGGGTCGGGGTCGCGGTCGGGG
>ERZ1292632.412-Hain-H43-01um-R2-412-length-45253-cov-24_pt1 | contig 45253 bp, 66 predicted proteins | sample MGYA00564407_ERZ1292632 | MGnify/ENA primary metagenome ERZ1292632 (study PRJEB36523, sample SAMEA6512637) | groundwater metagenome | collected 2019-01-08 | study: AquaDiva: Metagenomics assemblies of 32 groundwater samples | reverse complement strand
GAAGGAGGAGGATTATTCCCGTTAGAGATAATTTTTTATGAATCGAACATCTCTAACGGGATTATGACGCCCCGCGGCTGTTATTCAAATGTCAAAGAGCAAAAACCCCGCCGCCGTTCCGTACTATGGGCGACGGCGAGGCCTTGAAAAGGTTAATTAAACTATTGCGACGCCATAATTATAATCAGTATCCGCACCTTTTAATTTTTCCACCAAGTACAACGAACAACCTCGCGGATCGCCCTGATGGTAAGCCCTTAACCCCAACCTTTTTGCGATCGTATCGGCTTTTTTAAGCAAATTTTCAAGCCTCGTTTGCTGGCTTTTGCTTAGTCCGTAATTGCAGGCATTCTCATCAAGTTTGTGAATGATTTTCGCTATTTTTCGTAAGTCGTTAAGTACATACATAACAAGTTTTACTGTTTGTGCTTTCATGTTTCACTTCCTTTTCAATTTGGCATAATTGCCGCCCGATCGCCGACACATCGACGCCGGGGCGGAAATTAAACCGCAACTATTTCAAATCCTGCCTTACGTTGTTCTTTTATGACCTGTGTTATATCACCAATAACAATATCGCCGGTTTTCTTGCCATGATCAAGCCATAATACTTTATAAGCCATAGGCAGTCGTGGTTCTTTCCTGAAAGCAAATATTTTCTTGTCCATTAGCACTGCGTCCATTTTCTTACCCTTTCAATTAAGTTTTTCGTTTCAAAATCTATTTATAACATAACAAATTTTATAACAAATGCAAGAAAATTCCATGGCCATATTGCGCAAAAGTTTTAACCAATAAGCGCAAATAGCAAAGATAAAACAGCATTATTAAGCTAAAAACAAGGAAAGCTTGCGCATTATGGTGAATTCCATTGCGCATTATGGTGAATTGGGAATAGAACGGGAATAGAATGGGAATAGAATTAGAACAGCACGAGTTGAATATGAGTTGAGCAATTGGCACTATCCTGCTATTTTGTTGATAAAAAACAATATTTTATTGCGATTCCGGTATTGAAAAGCCGATAAATCGCTCTATATATAGAGGGAGTATATGTTTTTTTAATGGCAAGGATGCCGGATTGATAAAACCTACCTCAAAGCGGGATTATATTTTAGTTGCTTATTTTTTTTTCGGCGATGAACAGCAAAAAATCGCCGGGAAGGTGAATGTATCGCAAACGCAAATTTGTGAATTGATCGAAAAACATCGCCAGTATTTAGGATATCAAAAACCTTTAAAATATACCAGTTTTTATAATTTTGAACAATACGATGAAAAAATAACTGCAAAGTTTTGAGGGGATAAGAGTTATTATTACTCAACACACTAAAGATTATCCCCCTTTTTAATTTATGTGGAAACGCCGTAAATACGCCGCTGAAGATTATCTTATAGCTTACATAGATGCCCAGGTAAGTTGTGCACTAATGTTACCGGACGACGTGGCAAAAGAAAAACTAAAAAACCTCGCGGCTGAAATAGAAAGAATAAAGAGTGAAAGTAAAGCCCAAAATATATATCCCTAATAAACGCATGATGGCGTTCGTTGATAACTTTATCGAGCTGGAAAACAGCAAACAAGCTGCAAAGGCGGCCGGATATAGCGGAAGCGACAATTACCTGGCTGTAAAAGGCTCGCAATTACGTAATCACACGCATCTTAAAGCCATTATCGATATGAAATTAGCCCAAAAGGCAGGACAAAAAGACCTTGCAGGCAGAATAACACGCAATTATCTATTAGATCGCTGGCAAGACTTGGCTGAAGAGTGCAGGGCTAAGGGAAAACATCAAATCACTGCCATTGCTTTACAGGAAATAGGTACATTATCAGGACTGTACAAGGAACTGCCTAACAGCCAAATGGCTGAAGAAGGAAAGCCAACTATGAGCTTGGAAGAGAGAAACCAATGGCTTTCTCTGCAATCCAGCCGATTATCAGCTTTACACAAGGCAGGTACTGCCTTAGCCAATGATAGGCCTGCAACTGAGCCGGCAGATAAGCTTATAATCAGTAATGATAATACAACTATGCAACATAAGCCACTTGTTTCGGCGCAGGAGCTTATTATGTATGATAGTGATAGTAAAAACACATTGCAACATAAGCAGGTTATAGACCTGATTGACGATGCAGTTGACCCCGTTCAGCCCCTGGGAGAAAAGCAGGGGGGGGGGGGGGGGGGGGGGGGGGTGGGGGGAGTAGCTATAATAAAGTAATCCTAGCCTTCTCAGCCTATTAAGCTACAATCAAGTAATAATGATGATGGTAAAAAATAAGGGATGTATAGTCTTATACTGACAAACGGTCATACCGATAACCAGGGGAACCTTACTGGCGACCGTGCGAATGGGATGTTGGTGCTTGAGTATAACATATACAAGAATACATACGGCTTTATGATAAACAAACCTTAGAGCTGGCCATCTGAAGTGGGGGCAGGTAGAGAATCCCATTAAAATCGGTGGAAGTTTAATCCCTACTAAACTAATGGGGATTGAAATCCTACTAAAATGGTAAAGATTCAATTCCTACTGGATTAGTAGGGTATAAAATAATGGCGGGAATGAATGACAGACGATCTGAACTATGACTTTATCAATTGGTGTGCGTACAATCTGAAGATAATCAACATGTCGGGAAATTTGGTCGGTTTGGATTTGAATATTGCCCAGCAGAAGGTTCACAACACTCTTGAGTTGCAGAGGAAGGCGGGATTGCCTATAAGGGCGATAATATTGAAGGCGCGAAGGGAGGGTGTCAGTACATATGTGGAGGCCAGATTTTTCTATTGGATAAATGTTTTGGCTAACAGATATGCCTGTATAGTTTCAGCGGATGCCGATGCCTCTGACAAGGTTTTCTCGATGAGCAAGCTTTTTCAGACGCATTTGCCGGTGGGGTTGAGGAGAGACACGGAGTTCAGTTCCAAGCGGGAGATAAAGTATGCCGAGCCGCACAGGAGTCAATTTCTGGTGCAGACGGCGGGGAAAGGGGTACTGGGTCGCGGGGGACTGACTCATTACATTCATGCCACGGAGTTCGCGTTCTGGGACGATGCCAAGACGCAGCTTGGCGGTGCGGCTCAGGAAGTGCCTGACAAAGAAGGAACGGAGATAATTATCGAGTCCACCGCCAATGGCATGGGCAACGCCTATCACGATATGTACGAGCAGGCGGTTTTTGACTGGCGGACTACTCGTGATCTGAATAATTACATTCCGATATTTCTGCCGTGGTTTACTTATCCTGAGTACAGGAAGCCATTATCTGAGAATTTCTCACTGGACGAGAACGAGGAACTGACCGCAAGGCAGTTCGACCTCACGGCTGAGCAGATGTGCTGGCGCAGGTGGGCGATAAAGAATAAATGCCAGGGCGACGATGGACTGTTCAGGCAGGAATATCCGGCTACCTATCAGGAGGCATTCCAAGCCTCGGGTAATCCGGTATTCACGCACGACGTGATAAGCTGGCAGGCAGCTCGATTAACAAAAGAGCCGGCTCTGGTCATTTTGACAGGCAAGGACTACGATATAAAGCCCGAACCCGTTGACAGGTCATTTAACTGCTGGCAGGTAAAGGAAATGCCGAGAGAAAACGGCCAGTACGTCATCGGTATAGACACGATGGAGGGCAGGCAATCCGACCCGCTTGATGAAAAGAGCAAACTGGACTATCACGGCGTTTCCATTTACGACAGGCTCAAAAGTGAGATAGTTGCTATTTATAAAGGTCAGGGCAACCAGAAGGAACTGGCCATCCAGTGCCTGCTGGCGGCAAGATTCTATAATGACGCGTGGGTCGCCCCTGAGATACCTAACGGCTTGGTTTTGTTGTCATTGTTCCGTGACGAGAATTACCCCAATATTTACAGCAGGACCGTTCACGAGCAGCAGTATGTTGAAAGGGACGGCGAAGATTTAGGCTGGCGTACGACCTTAGTCACCAGAAAATGGCTGACGGACGATTTTATATGCCTATTGGCCGAGAACGGTATTTTACTTAATTTTTCCGATATTCTGGAAGAGATGAGATGGTTCATCAGGGACCGCAACGGAAAACCCATTCACTCGGCGGGCAAACATGACGACCTGCTCTTTTCTGCCATGATAGCTATTCAGGCGCATAAAAGATGCCCCATATCGCTGCCTATGACTCAGACGGGCGTGGAATATGACCTGAAAGCCGCCACAAAACTGCGCCATGCCGACAGGGACACCTCGCTTTCATATATCGGGGCCGTTGACGACGATGACGAGGATGACGAGGAAATAGATGATTATTACCATACAACATAATAAAAGGAAGAAATATAATGATAGAAACTATATTTTTTATTGCAGGTTTTGTTTTGGGCATTATATCCTTGAGATACGGTTTTGGCCTCGGCGTAAAAAGCGTTTATCAAATACAGCAGGACAGGGTTCTGGATAAGGACGGCGGAGAGATAGTCCAGGAAAATACCTCGGAATATCAAGTCGAGGAAAAGGAATAATATATGTCAATGACCGCAAGTGATATCTGTATAGAACAGTCATGGATGAACCAGGCGAGTACGTTTACTAACTGCTGGCGAGGGTTTACTGTCTGGATGCCTTATGATGTTGCCAATAACATCTGGCAAGGCTGGGAACTGAGTCAGAATCCCAATATCGCCACCGACGCAGTTACCTGCAATACTTTGCGGGCGCATTGGAAGGCTAAGTTTTTCGCCGGACAATATATACCCAATTCGGTTGCTAATACTCCCGCCTCTGTCGCTTATAACGGCATTTGGACTGATCTGGCCACTACCGACAACGGCGGAACGGTAAAAGGCTGGCAGAGCGCCTATAGAAATGGCGCAGGATACGTTGAGTTGACAGTTCCTGCCGCCTGTACGAGATTGTATATGTATGCCGATCCGCCCTCGGCGAGCGGTGCTGCTACTGGAACGGTTACGGTACAGTCCGGTACGGCAACATTATTTAACGGTTCACCGACAACGGCGAATCTGGTTTATACCACCGGTAACGACTTTGGGACTTATGACGGGTTTTACAATAATAATTATAAACTTATCGCTACCAATGTGGCAATCAATACGGTTCTAAGATTTACTCGTTCTACGGGCGGCACTATTATCTGCGGGTGGCTTCTGATAAACGATGCCACTTTGGCGCAGCCCGATACCGGAGTATTCGACCCAACGACATTAGTTAATCTTGAGCCTGCTTCTTCTGAGGCTGAAGGACCGATATACCTTAGATTCGCGGCACAGACGCCGTTTTTCTGGGGGTTAGGGCATTGGCGTGTTAATCCAATAGTAGCCGAAGGCGTCGGAACTATTACCGGCGAGGCTGAACTGAAGGTCTATGATACCGATGCCGCCGATAGTCAGGCGGCTGTTCTGACTGACAATACCCAGGTCAATACTAAGGCGACTTCTTTTACAAGGATATTGACGGGGGTAATACAAACTAAAAACGGGGCGGAGGTTGCTCAATCCGTCGGGACATATACGGGAATTTACAATTTCTCAGCAAAAGGGCTTGGTATTTCGTTAAAACACGTTTTCGATGCCGATGTCGATGCGATAGGTTCGCTTTTATACGTAGCGACGACGGCCAATATTTACGGCAGGGGCGGGTATCTGGCCAAATGGAATTTACCGGATAGTTTCAATAGGTTCAAACTTGCGGGCGGTTCGACTTTTGCGAAGGTGGAAGCGCCCTGGGACGACAGCGTGCCTGCCGAAGGTTACGGTTCGCAACTTATAGGTTATTCGCCGACTCTTAATTCGATAATCAAATTTTACGGCAGAGGCAAATTCTATAATACGACAGCCGCTATCTCGAATACGTGGATTTACGTCGTAAAAGCCTCCGCCGGAAGCGCGCCTAAGCTTTACGCCACCTTAGGCGATATTGCCGACATAAATTTAGCGGCTGGTGATACAATAGAGAGCGAGCAGTTTAGGCAGGTGTATCCGGAGGAGGTGTTCATGCCGCATTCGAGAGACAGATACGATTATGAGTTGATAGTGCAAATATGATTCCATTCGGAAAATTCATTTCCAATGGGATCGTCCGGAGGTCATTGTATGGAGCAGGAAGTCATGTTTTACGTTGGCGGCGCGGTTTTGGCTTGGTCGGGGATCTTATTTGCCCTGTTTTTGTTGATCTTTGTGCCATTTTCGTTTTTAATTCATCAAATGATTTTAATGTTAAAGATCCAAAGGCAGGTCATTGAGACGAAAATTCGCAAAGTACGAAAGGAGAAAATATGAGTTGGGAGGCGGTCCCTGCGGTTATATTATTCTGGGCATTAATCATTACGGTTGCCGGATTGCTGTTAATCGTCTTTCCGTATTTGTCCATGGGAAGTCAGATCAGGGATCTGATGAAATTAAAAAAAGACATCAAAAGGCTAAAAAGGGAACTGAGAAAACAAAAATTAATTTAGGAAATTCACAGTTCTAAATGTGATGAATCTGAAGGAGAGGTTTTATGGGGGGAATGTTAAAAACATTTCAGGGATGTTACGAAAAAATAGCGGACTGCTCTCACGCGGGGACATTCGCCGGCGCGAACAGTTTCATAGACGGCACGCTTTTGATTGACGATACCTATACTAATATGAGGCTGTATATGCCGCCGAAGGCTAAGCAGATCGACCCGCTCGCCAACGGCATGGAATTGGTATTTAAGGTAGCCGACGGCACTAACAACGCCCAATTCGGCTGCATTATCTGGGGCTATTCGGCTGATTCCACGACATGGCAGACGATAGGCGCCGAAAGGATAGCCGATATAAGCGGCGTATTGGGTAATGTTCCAAGTGCAAAAGACGCGACCAGCGGATTTGCTGATACGGTTACTATCCTGAGCCAGTCGCATCTTACGACGGTAACGGCTTTGAACGACGCCACAAGGCTCGCCAAGCTTGCCTTTGATAATGTCGGGTATAAGTATATCTGGACGGAGTTTTACGAGGTGACTACCGCGACGGGCGTGAGTCCTGCCGGAGATAAATCAATAGCTGCGTATCTTAGGTATTACTAATGGCTGACGACAAAACGGTTTTTTTGGAAAAGCTCAAGCGGTTGGAAGAAGACGGGATGACCGTCACCAGAAAATGGATTTCCATCTGGCAGACAGCCCTGAAGTATTTCTATTCCGAACAGCTTGATACCGTTAAAAAACATAAGGACTGGGATTGGATTGTAGTAAATTATATCTGGCCCGCCGCGATGCAGGAGATAGCCAAATTAGCCAAGAATTTTCCCACTATCTATTGTAATCCGTGGGAATCTTCTGATGTCTCCTCCGCCGAGGTATGGCAATCCATACTCCAGTATCAGTGGGAACGTAATATAAACGGTACGGGAATGCGACTGGAGCAGATTCGTCAGATAATGGACAAGAAGATATTCGGCTATTCCGTGTCCAAGTGGTACTGGGACAATACCTGTTACTGGGACGACAAGCAGAAAACGTGGGTTGGGGACGTAAAGTATAGGCTCTGGCATCCGGCCGAATTCTGGGCGTCGAATGAGGAAAAAATAGACGAAGGGGACTGCGGCACTGTTCGATACGTTACTCTTGAATACGCGCAGAGAAGATGGCCTGAATTCAAGAAGCAATTAGAAGAGGAGGCGGACAAGGCCGATGAGTACATAAAGACCTCGACCCAGGAGAATATTTTCGGATTCACGTCCTCGACGGTAACATCTTTTCCGACCGGGATAGGGCAATCTGAGAAAGTGATTTCCAATCCTTCTACTCTGCTCAATAACATTTTATCAAGCGATAAAATGGGCAGTATCGGCGCAAGGGCGACCGGCAAAGACGTCAAAGTCGTAAAAATTTCAGAGACTTATTTTCACGACAATTCGACGGTACCGAGAAAGTTGATAGAGGATATTCCGAAAGAGGAACTTCTTGCCAACGGACAGGTAACAATGACCAATGGCATTTTTAACGATTCCGTCACCGGAACTCCGATGACGGCGGATCAGTGGCCGAAAAGAACCATAAGGGAATGGGATGAGCCTTTATATCCCAATGGAAGCTATGTCATTCGTTCAGGCGATATAATACTAAATCCCGATACCGAGCAGCAGAAATATAAATATTCGAGATGGCCCTTTATAGTAATGCCTCATTATCTCCTTCCCCACATGTGGCAGGGAGTGAACGCGGTGGAATTGTACAAGACCTGTCAGGATATGATAAACATATCCGTCAGTCATCTTGTCAATCACATGAAGCAGTTCGGCGATCCGAGAATAGCGGTTGAAACGGGCGCCATCGAAAGTCCGCCCGGCAAACACAAATCCGCCTTTAAGATAGGCTCCGGCGCGGGTGCGATAATAAGACTGGTGAAGGGCGGTCTTGCAAGATTCAAGGTACTGGATCCGCCGTCAACATCGCCGGTATTGACTATATTGTATCAGTTGTTCTCGCAGGAATTCAAGAATCTAAGCGGGCTTCAGGGGATATCGAGGGGGGAGCCTCTGAAGTCCGATACTACCGCCACCGAAGCCAGTATAGTGGCCATGTCGTCGGTGGACAGGGTCTTTTTACAGAACGTCTATGAAGAGCAATGGGTCAAGGAATCGGCCAAGCTCATAGCCGAGATAATTCAGGACAATTACGATATCGGCAGAATGGTCAGAATAGTAGGCGACGATCAGGTTCAGGGCGCGACCGAGATAACGCGGCATTTAAAGGATGTCAAATTCGACGTCAATATCATGGAAGGCTCGATGCTTCCGTTTGATCCTGAAAAAAAGATAGCCAAATATATGGCCGCCTATCAGTTGATGAATCAGCCGCCTAATCCCATGCTCCCCGATGTTTTAAGGGTCATGGGGATACCCAACTGGCAGAAACTTGTCCAGGCGAACAAGATGTATATGATGTTCATGGGTCTTACTCAGCTTTACAATAACGTCAAGGAGGGCAAGCTTTCCGTGCAGGACGCGATAAAAGCCATAGTTCAACAGGCGCAAACGCGATTCGCGCAGGATAAGCAGGCCGAGCCTTTTACGCCGGACATGAAGGAAAACAACAAGGACTCAATATCAATGAATTATAAGGACACGCCGCCTTCCATACAAAGGCAGATAGAGATGAAGGCGGGATTTCAACCTGCAACGGACGGAGTGACGGTCGATCAGTTATTACAAATAAAAAAAGAAAATAACAATGTCGTAAATCAAAACCAGAAATTGGAAATGCAAAAACAACAAAAACAGCGAGGGGGTAAAACAAATGCCAATGACCGCAAAGGGTACTAAGATAATGGGTTCCATGATGAAGGAATATGGAGCCGAAAAAGGTAAAAAGGTCTTTTACGGCTCGGCCAATAAGGGGACGATAAAAGGCGTTCATGGAAAGAAAAAGAGAAAAAAATGGAGCGACAAATTATAAGGGGACTTAGCTCAATCGGGAGAGCATGGCAGTCCAATCCCGTTAGAGGTTTACCTCTAAACGGGACGAAAGCAGGCCAGTGTGCTGGTTCGATCCCAGCGGTCTCCATTCATCTCGTTTACCCCGTTAGAAACAAAGTTTCTAAGCGGGGCTAACGGGATTCAATCGACAGCAAAAAGGACAAAGTGCCGAAATGCCAGTTGATTAGTTGTGAACATGTTGTTTACGGCAGACAAGGGGCTGAAATTCTGTAAAACAAGTGGGGGGTTATATGACAGAAGAAACTGAGGAAATGGTGCAGGTTGAGGACGAAAAACAAGAGAAGCAGCAGATAGATGAAAACAAACAGGAGTGGGACAAGGAAAAGCAGCGAGCCGATCAGGCCGAGGCCGTAAACCGCCGACTCCAGAATCAACTTGAGGAGATCTCTGAAGAGCACGCGAAAACACAGTCCATTGTCGATACTCTTCGTTCGGAAATAGCCGAAATGAAGGTCAAAAGACAGGATGTGAAAGACGAACTCGCCGAAATGGATGAATCCGTCAGCGATCCGACGCTCGTAAGAAATCTCAAGGGACTTAACGAAAAACTCAAAACAACCTATGACAGATTGGCTGTTGCGGAGGCCAAGATCTCTCAATATGAGCAGATAGAATTCCAGAAGCAGGAATCGGTCAAGAGGGACGGCGTAAAAGAGGAGGTATTGGGCTTTTGCGACGAGGAGTTTGGCGCCAAGTACCGGAACGAAGCCTCGAAACTTGCGGACAAGCTTGTAGATGACGGCGATGAATTGCAGCCGAAGAATATAACTGCGGCCATAAAACTTCTTGCCAGATGCTACAAGCAGGTAAGGGACGAGGAATCGAAAAAAACAACCACATCCAAAAAAGTCACTTCTATCGACACGGGTCAAAGCGGCGTTTCCTTTTCGTTTAGCGACGATATTAAGGAAGGCAGTTTAGAGGAAGTCGCCGCCCAAATGAGAAAAAAACTGCTTAAATAATCCCATAAACGGGATAAATATGAGGGAATTAAATTATGGCATATCCTGATGTAGGGGACCTCTCAAAAGCCACGAGGGAGCTTTTCGTAAAGAGCCTGAGAAGTCAGATACTTTACAAGACCCCGGTAGTGGAGAGTATTTTGAGCAGGAACAAAATGACGGTTTCCGGCGGTAAGTTCATAGAAAGGCTTATCGACACCGACGAGATCGACTCGCTCGTTCAGGACTACGCGACGAATGAGGCTCTTTCCAACAGTAAAAAGGACACTCTTGCAAAACCCAGATTTTACTGGAAAAAGAGCACCATCCCGTTGCAGTACGACGTGGACGAGGAAACGGAAAATATTTTAGCGGGCTCTACCGAGCAACTGCTCGATCTTGCCCAGCATTTGACCAAAAAGGCGCAGCGGGGCATGAAGCTGTGGCTGGAAAAATCGATATTCAACTCAGCCGTTACGACCGTAACGAGCAGGACTGACACGGACAAGTATTGTCAGTCTCTCGTTTCGGCTCTGTCGCACAGCATGGCGACTTACGGCACTATCGCCAGAAGCTTTACGAGTAACGGCTATTGGCTCGGCGCAGATCCGGCAGGTCTTACGGCTTCGCAAACAGCGACAAGCCAGACGACCGCGACCAACATGACGATAAACAATCTTAGAAAATGGGTCTATGAATCGGACGTTTCTCATTACAAGGACGATAATGGCGACATTGAAATCTATATGTGTCCATCGTTGTTCAACAAGGTCAGAGCTGAAATGGAGTCGAAGATACAGTATAAACCCACGGGCGATACTCAAAAGCAGGGTTTCTCGAAGATGGACTTGGACGGCATGACAATCGTCGAAGTTCCATATCTTCAGAAATCAAGCACGACAAAGACATGGGTTTTTGTACTGAACATGAACGAATTTGAATTGAGGATACATAAGGACAGGAATTTCAAGCTGACGGATTTCGTCTGGCAGGGTCAGAACGCCAATGGTTACGACTATATGCTTGCAAGAATACTGTTCAAGGGGAATTTCATAACATGGAAACCAAACGCCTCGATGTGGCTCTCTAATGTTAGTTAAAGGACATTGAAGTTTAGGTTTTAATGAAGTTTCTCTTAAGGAGATTTAAATTATGGCTGGTATAAACTTATCAAGTTTGGTTTTGTACGATAATTGGCCGGGTCCGGTAAATCCCAATCTTGGGATACCCACGGACGGCTGGGACAGTACGAGGAGTAATTTCAAAACTACTTCCGCTGCCGACCAACCCGCGTATCCGTTAGGCACTAAAATCATGCACTATACGGATAACAGCTGGTGTCCCGGATGGTACACGATGATGTACCTGATGTATCATTCCTACGAGGCCGGTGCGGTTTATGACGTAAGCAAGGATTTCAGCGATGGGTATATTTTCTGTACCAAGTGCGACGGTTCTACCGCGCAGGCATACGGAACGATAGCGGATGTTTCAACGATACCGTATTATGTCGTTTCCAAGTGCCTGACAAAAGGCGCAGGTGACGTAAGTGTACAATCCGCCGTTGCGATACCCTGTTATACGCTTGCAAGTGATGGAACAGGCGTCTATGTTGCCGGTTACGGCGATTCTTACGGCTGGTTCTGGGTCAGCGGGGTATGTCCTGCTAAGGATGTTACTCTTATGGATAATGCCGCAGCGGGAATAGGAAGCGTTTGCGCCGGAATTGGCGCTTGCGTTAGCGGTAATTTCATTGGAAAAGCGAGGGGTACGGCATTCCTTGAATTTAGTGTCGCGCTTGGAACGGTCATGTTGACCTGCGACCAGACGTCGGTGACCGACTTAACCACATTCTTTGAAAACGCAAGTATGACGCCCGTCGGTTGGATTTGCATGACTGCTATATAAGGAGGGACAGATTATGGCTGGTTTTGGAGATACTACAAGCGGGTTATATATGCGGGTCATGTCCTTACCCGGTGGCGGGAGATTGGAATTGGGGGAATACACCGCGAACACCGATGGAACGGGAACGTTGAAGATTCCAACTACCCTCACCAAGTTGCTTTATGGCACTTGCTGGGCTGACGGCACTAAATTTGGCGCTGCGGACATTACTAATCCGACTACTGTGATTACAAACAGTTTTGCCGAGTTTTCAGTTAGCATAACGGACGCTTCGAGTCAGGAAACGTGGTTTTATATGATGTTCGGGTTCTAACTCTAAAAGGAGGTAAATTATGGCTGGTTTTGGAGACGGGACAAGTTTACATGTCTTTCAGAGGGCGATGACGATTCCTGGTGGAGGCAGGTTCGAGGTAGGCGAATATACGGTTGCTTTCAGCACGCCCGTACCATCGACTCTTTCGAGAGTTTATTGGGGTTACGCCAGATGCATAGGAGAAGCAACTAAAATGGCTTTTCCAAGCATGGTTGATGACCGAATTTGCATAACGACAAGAGGTGCGAGTTTCTGTACGAGCGCCGCTGCCGCTGGTGCGGGAGAAGTCTGGCAGTACGTGTTGTTCGGAGATTGATTTTTACCCCGTTAGCCCCGCTTAGACATTTATGTCTAACGAGTTTAACGGGGTTAATAGACGGCACAGAGAGAGGTCTTTTCTTCTTTCTTCCTCTCTCTGTCCTGCCGTTTATCCCGTTTGTCCCGTTTAGAGGTAAACCTCTAACGGGATTTAGGAGATTTTATGGCTTATAGTTGCGTAAGTTTGATAGCGGAGGTCAAGGCCGTTGTCGGCAGAACGGACGATACCGTTCATATCACGGACGCGAGAACCATGAACTGGCTCAACGATGCGCAGGATGCCATTGTCGAGGCATGCCCCGAGCTTGACTTTCTCAGATTTTCCAACAGAACTTCACTGGATACGACCGTTGTTCTAAAATACGCCATTTCCGATATTACGGTCGGCGACGAAACTATTTACACGAAAATATGCTATTTGAACGAAATTTATTATCTCGACGGCGTTGAATCCGTAAAACTTAATTTCGTAATGACCGATGAATTTGACAAGGAATGGCCTGATCCGACTCATGCAGACGTGCCGAGGGGCAAGCCCGAATGGTGGACAAAGCGAGCCGGGAACATAGAGATATATCCCGTTTGTCTTACCGCCTATGCGGATAACGACCTTAGGTTCGAGGGTACGAGGTATGCCAAGGAATTTACGGCTGCGGATACGACAAGAGTAAGTGATCTCTCAAAGGCTGATGAGGGACTTCTGAGGTGGGCGGTTTCGCGGGCGTGGGGTTATATTGGTACAGCCGACAAAGAGGTTCTGTGGGATGCTAAATTCAATAACTGGCTGGCCGATTACAAGGCGCAATCGGAAAGAATGCACGAGTGGGACGGGAATCTATTTTCGGATAATATTACATGACGAAAGACGGAATTTACTGCATAGCGGAATTAAGCTGCAATCATTCGGGGCTTTTGCCGAAGGCCAAGAGGCTTATCTGCGAGGCGAAGAAAGCCGGCGCGGACGCGGTAAAAGTCCAGTATTTCAAGCCCGAACATATGACTGTCGATAGCGACGATTTTGTCATTAAAGACGGCATCTGGGCAGGGCATAAGCTATATGATTTATACTCACAGGCACGAACGCCGCAAGAGTGGTTTCCAGAACTGAAGGATTTGGCTGAAAGTCTGGGATTGGGTTTCATAGTGAGCATTTATCATCCGGATGCCCTTGATTTCACGGAAAAATTAGGAGTAAGGACATACAAGATATCATCATTTGAACTGACTTACGATGACCTGATCGAAGAGGTGGCGTACACCAAAAAGGCTTTGATCTTATCGACCGGCTCAGCGGATTATAAAGAAATAGACCGTGCCGTTAATACTATAAGAAAATACCATAATTGTTTTATATTGCTGAAATGCACTTCTGAGTATCCTGCAATGGCGGAGAACCTGAATTTGAAGACCATTCTCGCCATGAGAAGGTCTTTCAAGTGTGATATAGGCTTTTCAGACCATACGGCGGGGATTTTAGCGCCGATCGTCGCGGTTTCGATGGGCGCAAAAGTAATAGAAAAACATCTTAAAGTGGATAATGATTGTCTTGACGCCAAGTTTTCGATAATGCCGGATATGTTCGCCATGATGGTAAAATGCGTCCATGAGGCATATGCCGCAATAGGCGAGATTTCTTATGGCGGCAATAAACAGTTCAGAAGGCAAAAAATAGAAGGAAGGATGGTAAGGACTGTATGAACAAAACATGCGGTAATTGCAAGAGTTATTTTGGTGTAGAAAATAGCGATTTTGACGTCAAATTAACAGAACCGTGTTGTTGCAGCGTTTTCATTGATTCCAACGCTGAATTTTGTAAAAATTTCGCAAAAGGAAAAAGTTATTTTAAAAGATTAAAAAAAGAAAAAGAAGGATGGTCGGGGCGGCATGAGTAAATGCGATTTGAAATGTCCGCCCGTGCATCAGCGGTTTTTCTGTTGCCAGAAATGCGTGATAAGCAGAAAGCATTTTCTGACCGAAGAAAACAAGTCGTTCTGGTCGGAGAACGAGGGTTTCTGGTCAAGGGAATCCGGTTGTAAATTGCCCGAAGAAAAAAGGCCGAAAGAATGCGTCGAGTACGATTGCAAGGACGACCAGTATCCTGCGATTGTCCGATGGAGCGAGGTCGGTTGGACGGTCGAATCGTGCGAAGCGCTTATGAAGAGAGTAGGTGTCGAAAAGATAGTGATAATCATAAGGAAAGACGAGCATCCCGAATGTTATTTTCTTGGCAATAAAAGAGTAAAAGTATAAGGAAAGATGAATGTTCAATGAAAGAACGATTCTTATCACGGGCGGTACCGGCAGTTTAGGCCACCATCTGATAAGGCGAATAACGAGGGATTATAAGCCACACAAGATAATAATTTACAGCCGTGACGAGTTTAAGCAATCCCAGATGCAGAAAGAGTTCGATAACGACTGCCTTCGTTATTTTCTTGGCGACGTCAGGGATTTGGAAAGACTTAAAAACGCGGTAAAAAGCGCGGATATTGTTATTCACGCGGCGGCGCTGAAACAAGTGCCTGCTCTCGAATACAATCCGACGGAGGCGGTAAAGACTAACATCATGGGTTCAATGAATGTTATAACGGCTTGTCTTGATACTGATCCGGAACGCAAAAAGAAAGTTCTTTTGATCAGTTCCGATAAGGCCGTAAGTCCGATAAACCTTTATGGGGCTACTAAGCTTACGGCGGAAAAGTTGTTTGTTGCGGCAAATGTTTATAACCATAGCAAATTTTCGGTCGTCCGGTATGGCAATGTAGCAGGCAGTCGCGGTTCGGTAGTGCCTTTGTTTCAGGGATTGTCAAAAAAAGGCGAATTGGTATTCCCGATAACGGATTTTGATATGACGAGATTCTGGCTGACTCTTGACGATGCTGTTGATTTGATATTCAAGATATTATCGGATATGAAGGGTGGCGAGATCTATGTACCTAAGATCAAATCTGCCAAAATAACTGATATAGCTAAGGCCGTAAATAAAGACTGTGTCTTCAGTAAAATAGGTATCAGACCTGGCGAAAAACTCCATGAATGCTTGGTTTCGGAGGATAACAAGAATGTTTTTATTGTTAATGGTGGATATATATCGCCAGCAACGGAAATATACGCCAGTGATAAGAATGATTTTCTGTCCATAGCGGAGATAGAGTATGCTATCAAGAATAGCGATTGGTACTGCTAACTGGTGTCATAAATACGGTCTTGCTGATACTCAGTGTGCGGATATTCCCGAGATATTAGGTTATTGTCAGAGTAACGGCATTGATACAATAGATACGGCTGTCGCTTACGGCGATTGTCTTAAAGAGGTAAATTCATATTTTAATGTAATTACCAAGATAACCCCTAACGACGAGCTACCTAAAAATAGGAATTATTATGCCGTTCTTTGTCACCATGCCGAGGATATGAATCCCGTTAGAGATAGTTCATCTCTAAACGGGATGAACGACCAGATGCTCTTTCGGCTGATAGGCTATAAAAAAAGCGGCATTTGCGAGAAAATAGGCATATCCATTTACAGGCCAAGCGAGTTGCATCTGGCTGACAAATTAGACTTGGTACAGGTTCCGTATAATCTTTTCGACAGGAGATTCGAGCCTTATTTCGAGGAAATGAAGCGAAAAGGACTGGAAATCCATGCGAGAAGCCCATTCTGGCAAGGGGCGGTTTTTAATCCCCGAAAACTGCCGCTTGAAATTTACGAAAAATACGGGCATTTTATTTCAAAATTGAAATATTCCGGCGATGCGGTATTTCAATGTTTGACATTCGTTTTAATGAATCGGTATATTGATAAGTTGGTTCTTGGTATAGACAGTTTGAAAAGTTTAAAAGAAAACCTGAGTGTTTTCCAGAACTGGAAACATCTGGAAATAAAAGAAGAAAGTGTGTTATTGCCTTATTTATGGAAGAAAGAATAAAGAAAAGAAAATGGAAAAACAAAACAAGAAAAAGACATTCTCTAAAATGACACAAAAGGAAAAAAATGCTCATCTGCAAAGTCTTGATGATACAATGGTAGAAACGATTGTGTGTAAAAACTGGGGAGATATCGAAAAAGTAGCAAAGAGATTTACAAAAACAAAGAGTTGCGGATATTTATATTAAAAAAGGAAGAAAGAATGAACATGTTTAAGAATTTTCTAAAAAGTAAAACCGGTGATGTGGTAACGATCGCGTCCCTAAATAAAAGATTGGCCGAAACTTTCAATAAATTTAGTGGTTTGCAGGTATGTATCGAAAAAGGACATGATTTAGGATATGACAATCATCAAAAAAGCGAAAAAACAATTTCAATTCTACAGAAATGCAAAAGATGTGAATATGTATCTGATTGGCGCGAGGCTACGAAAGAAGAAATAGCAGCCATTAAAACTCTTTCTCTAAAGCCGAAATTAACTGTTTCCACAATGTTGTGGTGGTTTAGCAAAAATTGACTGATGTTATAAAAGGAAAGAAAATGAACAGCGAATGGAAGCGCACGAAGGAACTGATACCGGACGGTGTCCAGGCCCTGAGTAAGATGCCGTCAAAGTACGTTGAAGGGGTTTATCCCTATTACATTGATTATGGTGACGGCTGTTGTATTTACGACTGCGACGGCAAGGAATATATAGATTATCCGCTTGGCCTCGGCGCGATCTTGCTCGGTCATAATATGGAAGATATTAACCGTGCGGTTACGGACAGGATGAGAAAAGGACTTCTCTTTCCTGTCCCTCACAAACTTGAGACCGAACTGGCGGAGGCCATAACCAATTTCATTCCCTCGATGGAGATGATGAGGTTCGTCAAGACCGGCTCCGAATCCGTTACCGCCGCCCTGAGAATAGCGAGGGCATATACGGAAAAGAAAACTGTACTTTTTTCAGGCTTCCACGGTTGGCATGACCAGTATAACGCCACGACCCCTAAGCATGACGGAGTACCGGATACTCTTGGCGCCTATATGCGCAAGTTTAAACACGGGGACTTAGTCGAGCTTGAAGAAAAAATGACAGGAAAACCCATCGCGGCGGTATTGATGGAGCCGTACATGTACGATGAGGTCGGTAAGGAATATCTGCATAATGTTCGCAAGTTATGCGATAAGCACAAATGCCTTCTGATATTTGATGAGGTCGTTACCGGTTTTCGGACCAAAAAATATTCGGCTCAGGAATATTTCGGCGTAAAAGCCGATATAACCTGCATAGGCAAGGCGCTGGGTAACGGTCTGCCGATAGGGGCTGTCGGCGGAAGCAGGGACATAATGAAAGTCCTCGAAAAGGATTGTTTCGTATCCTCGACTTTCGGCGGGGAATTAGTTTCTATAACGGCGGCGCTCGCGGTTTTGAAGTATTGTGAGGAAAGAGGGGTACAGAACCAGATATGGCAGATGGGACAGCTTTTGAAGGATGGTTTTAATAATGCCGTGCATGAAGTTGCTCTTGAAGGGGTGGAGTGCCAAGGTTATCCGTGCCGGACATATTTCAAATTTCCGAATGAAGTTTTGAAAAGTCTTTTCTGGCAGTATTGCGTCAAAAGAGGGATTTTCTTCGGACACGCGCAATTCATAAGCTATTGTCACGGATACAAGGAGATAAGAGATACCGTAGAAGTTTGCGGTCAGGCTTTGCAGTTCGTAAAACAGCACTGGGAAGAACCGCAGAAGGCATTGGAAGGAAAGCCTGCAACTGAGGTATTCAGGATGGTAGCGACAGCATGAAATTAGAAAAAGAACTTTATCTTTTAAGATCCGATATTGATCTGTCGGATTTAGAAAAAAAGGAACTTTTTAACGCAATAAAAAGTGAAACCAATGGTAATGATTATAAACACAACAGGCTTGCCTTTTTTAATGTATTTATAAAAAATGACTATTACACCGTTTTGGTTGGTTTGCAAGAAGGCGATGTAAGGATTTGTTCAAGAAAGACATATTTTAGTAATACAAAAGAAGAAGATGTCCAAACCAAGTCCGCTATAAAATAATATTTCAAAAAAGGAAAGAAATGGAAGAAGAAAAAGAAATAAAAGATATTGTTAACAGACTTGATAGATTAGAAATATTGATAATAAAACTTTTGGATATATTTTCTACTGGAAAGTGGACTAAACGGGAAGAAGATGCTCAAGCTAAGCCCACTGACAAATGAATACTGTATCGAGGCCAATAAGTGGCGATTAGAAGCGAGAGAAACGCTTAGAACGCCTTACATGAAAACGGACGAGATGCAGAAAAGGTTTTTCGAGGATGTCGTTTGCGACCCGAGATCCAATCACAGATATTTTGCCGTCATGGAGGGCAAACAATTTATCGGGATGGGCGGGCTTTGTAATATCGAATGGGAGAACGGTCGGGCGGAAATAAGTCTTATCGTAAATCCCATGCTGCAAAAAAGAGGGTACGGCAAGGGCGCGGTCGAACTATTACTGTATGAGGCGTTTTCCAATTACAGACTTTTTATTGTTCATGGCGAATGTTACGAGTGCAATATAGATATAGGCTTTTGGAAGAAAATCGCACCGCAGAATAATCAGATAATAATTCCAAAACGCAAATACTGGAACGGTAATTTCTGGCGCAGTCTTTATTTCTGGTGGGATAGGCCATGATCAAACATTTTACCGCTCTTTATTCGCCGTTGGATATAGCCTACAATCAGGTGATGAGCGGGCCTTACAAGGATTTAAGCGTTAAAGCCGATGATTTCGAGATAATAGCCGGAGAGAAAAACGGCAAGGTGTCGGGGTTCTGGAGGCCGATGGTGGCCATAGGGGATGTAAGGGGCATAATCGAGGACTGGGACATAGAAAGTTATCTTGATTATCTTCCATTAGGCAATATATCCTCAACGACAAAATATCTGCTGGCAAGAGGTTATAAGGCGACGGCTGTATATGCCTGCGTAATAAATCTTAAGTGTCCGCAATGGTCAGAAGTGCGGAAATCATACAAGAGTCTTATAAACAATTTTAAGGTTATTTCCGATGATTTTCAGATTTACAAAGAAAGGCACATATTAAACCATGACCGAACTAACGCAACTTATGAAATCCAGCGAAAAATGGCCGAAAATGAACAAGCTTATGTCGTTAATGGCGAGTCATCGAGCGGTCTGTTTTACAGAAATGCCGACTGGTCTTATTATGCCTCGGCAGTTGACGGAGGTGAAGGACTTCACGGCGTTATCTGGAACGGAATATTGAGAGCTGAAAAGTTCGGTTGTCTGTATATGGATCTGGGTGATTTGATATTTAGCGGTGACCTGAAATTAAAAGAGATAAGTTTTTTCAAGACCGGATTTGGCGGTCATATCAAGACAAGATTGTTATTAAAAAGAAAGGATTTTAATGAGTAAGATATGTATTCTCACGGCATCGCCAATTAGAGATCTGCCCATTGACAATTTAATAGCGGATAAACTGAAGGAAAAAGGCCATGAGGTTTTCATACGCCCGTGTCTGCGGGAAGGGCGTAATTCTCTTCTTGAGTTGCAGCCGGATGTCATAGTTGTACCTCCAATTAGAAATCCTTATGCGAGGGATTTCGCCGAGGACTGCAAAAGATTCGGTTGCGCCGTCGTTACGAGGCATACTGAAGCGTCCTGCGACTGGCAGGACTTCAAGAGCATGAATCAGCAGGACAAGATAGGGATAGTCGGCGCATTCAGGTACGATGTTGATTGTGAGATAGTCTGGGGCGAGGACGAGGCGCAGATATTAAGGCAAAGGGGTTGTAAATTTCCCGTAATATCCGTCGGTTCTTTTGCCGCCGATGTCTATAAAACGCAGAAGATACTCGATTCCTGCATGACAAAAGAGGTATTGTTCCAGAAGCACGGCCTGGATCTGAATAAACCTTTAATGGTGATATTCTCGGCTTGGGGATTCATTGATGCGTCCCCCGATCTGCATGTTGACGAGCAGACCATGTGTTCAAAAGATGAGCAAGGCAGGACTATCTGGCTTGCCATGATAAAAGATGTATGGACCAAGTACAAAGATAAGTACAATATATTAGTTACCATACATCCGAACATCGATAAGATCCCGTATGAGAACTTTCTTAAACCGCTGAATATCCCGTTGAATGCGGATTCTCATGCGGTTGACTTGATAAAAAATTGTGACCTTTTGATACATGGCGGTTCTACTGCCGCGATGGGCGCGCACTTTCTAAATAAGCCCACTTTACAATACGGCGATCAGAACCAAAAAGGCGGATGGTTCGGCAGGGCCGAAACGGCTCTGTCGAAAATAGCCCCTTATGCCAAAACAGTCGATGACTTACTGGCAAAAATAGAAACCGTCGAATTTGGCAAATCCAATGCCGACGAGGCAATGATTAAGGCTCTTGAAACGGGTCGTTACGGGAATATGGATGGCAAGGCTACCGAAAGAGCGGCCGAGATAATTGATAAATTAACGGGCAAATTCAAATTCGTATGGCCGCTTGCTCACAGAGATTATGACCAGTTGTTAATGTTCAAGCAGCCGGAAAGAATAGTAATAGAGCAGGGTTGCGGGGTATGCCAAAGCAGATTTTACAGGGTCAATCCGCAGTGGATACAGCAGTTGGTTGTATCAATGAAGATAACTCCCGAACAGTTAAAAATGGTGCAGACTCAGCCTTGCTGCCCGCAATGCGCGGCGAGGTTCGTGGAAACCACATGACGGGCATAATCATACAGGCTCGATTAGATTCAACAAGATTACCCGCCAAGGTCATGCTTGACTTAGGCGGTAAAACGATATTGCAAAGAGTAGTGGAGGCTTGCCTGACCGCCAAAAAGGCCGATATGGTACTTGTGACGACGCCAGATGAGTTAATAGCCGACTATGTGGTTGAATATACGAAAGCGTATCCGCGTCTTTATAAAGGCATTAGAGACCCTTTGGCGGAATATTACCAAGCCGCCCTCGGGTTTGGGCTGGACGTAATAGTCAGAGTAACTGCCGATTGCCCTTTTATAAGACCTGATATCATTGATTATTGCATCACAGAGCATATTACCGGCTGTTATACCTATAATCATTGCGATTCATTACCTAACCCCGTTAGAGATGAACCCTCGTTAGAAGTATTCACTTCTAAACGGGGTGAATCTCTAAACGGGGCGAACGGCTGGCCGGACGGCTTGGATTGCGAGGTTTTTGACCGGAATTGCCTTAAAGATGCGCATGAATTTTCAGAACAAAGGGAGCATTTAACGACATATATCAGGGAAAAATTTAAGAACAATGCGGTAAAACCATTCGAGATTTTTGACCCTGAAAGATATTTTTCAATAAATACCATCAAGGACTATAAAAAAGCGTTGTCCTTGTTTTAAGTAATAGCGGAGGGAGTTTTTGTGGCTGTTCATTCCAACGGGAACGGGTCCGGCTGGCTTGAAGATCTGGATGCTGACCAGCCTCACGGTCTGGATTATCAGGAGTTCAATGATTTTCGCATCGGCCTGAGAAAAAGACTAAGAAAAGAACATGTTGAATTTGCCGATGCCACTATTGGCGGGGAACATATACCGGGCGGCTGCGCAGTATTATTGATCGAGGATAATACCGCCGATGTAAGTAAGGCTTATTCCGACGGCACTATGACAGGCGGCGGCATAGCGTGGTGTTCTACCGTAGGTCTCTGGTGCGTTACTTCGGATGGGACATGGACGGGTACTGAAGATATCAAGAAAATAACTTTTCCATTGGCCTGTCTCTGTGTCGGCGATGATATAACGATGACGGGCAACTGGAAATTCGATAACTCCGTTGATTTTTCAGGAGTGAACATTGACGGCACATGCACGATAGCGGACGGCGCGCTTTTGGATACTACCGGTGCGCCTACGGCCAATAATATGATAATCTGCAAGGGTTATGCTGACGGCGTGGTTAATGCAAACATCTCTGATGTAGATGGCGTTCCTACGACAGTCTATACGAAATATTTTACAGGTCTTATCACAACCGGTCTTTCGCCGACAATTCTGCATAGCATAGCCGACGCTTCAAGTAAAATTTTATCCGCGACCATGGCGGCGTATAACAATAACATTGATAGCATGCTTTACGCGACTATATATGCCCCGCAAAGCAATCCTGACCGTCTTGATCTTCGATGGACACCAACGCATGTAATATTTACTTATGTGGGATCGAACTTTTATACGCCAAATCCGGGACGATATGTAGTTAGGTTAGATTATATTTTATAATTACCCTGAGGGAGGGGATTTATATGGCTGTTCATAGTAACGGGAACGGGTCCGGCTGGCTTGAGGATCTGGATGCTGACCAACCTCACGGTCTTGACTGGCGGGAATTTAACGATTTCCGTATCGGTATAAGGTTCAGGTTGAGAAAAGAGCATGTCGAGATCGCGGCAGGTACTGTCGGCGGGGAACACAGACCCGGCGGTTGCGCGGTCGCGGAATTTATTGAATCCACTTCTGATATGACCAATTATTACGATGATGGTTCTTATGTCGGCGGCGGTCTTATCTGGTGTTATTCGAGCGGACGGAAATTCTCGACGCTTTTCTGTACTACCGGGGACGGCACTTACGGAACCGCAGGCCAGGGCGACTTGACCGTATTAAAACTTAATCCCGCCAATATCTGGGATGCATCCATAGTCTGGCCTGACCAGCCACAGCAATTTGACGGTTCGGTCGATATGACCGCAACCTGCGTACAGGGTAGCTTCTGTCTGGCAGGGCATATGATATGCACCAGCGCTGTTGAAGTTTCGCAGGCTTTGTACTGCAATAGCGGTGCAGAAATATCAGCGATGCTAAAATGCTATTCGAGTGCGTACTTTACCGATGATGTATCCTGCAAGGCGGATTTAGTCGTTGACGGTACGGCACTATTTACGACCAATGTCGATATAAGCGGCAACGCCGATATATCGGGCATTCTCAGCGTATCAGGAGATATAAGCAACGGCACAAAACAAGTCTCGACAGCTTGGGCTTTTTTTGGAGGCGAAGCCGGAGGTACTATATTAGGCAGTTACAATATCGCATCATTACAAAGATTTGCGGAAGGGGATTACAGTCTGACTTTTACCACTGCTTTACCCAGTGCCAATTATGCCGTTTTTGTTACGGCCAAAGACCCAAGCGTTAATATAACCAATACAACTTTTGCGGGTCATTGTTATTCGCAAAAGACTACTGGCGTCAGAGTGATCATAAATGGTTATAACACCAACGGTCCCGCCGATGTTTCAAGAGTTTCAGTAATGGTTTTCGGGGGATAAATGGCCAATATTCTAATACAAAAACCTGACCTTGGGCTTAACGATTTAGTCCCGACCAATATGCTCGACCCACGAGAGGCGGCGAGCGGGAGCAGCAATTTTCTCTATGAAAAAGGGCTTATCAAGACCCACGGCGGGTTCGCCAAATTAGGCTTGACCACTACGGGTCTCAATAGCGGACAGGTCATAACGGCGGTTTTCTCCTATAAGGAAATTGACGGCAGCGACCATTTGATGGCCTCGACCTTAACGAAGCTTTATGAATATAATCCGTCAACCGATACATGGGACGACAAGACCAATACGGCGCTTATTTCCGACTTGATGAGGCCCATAAGCTCCGTCGGAATAGGCCACAACGACGCAATAGGTATAGACGGAGGCACGGCAAACTCGTATTATCATCTTATTTTCAGCGACGGCGGTAACAGCGATATTCAGAGATGGGCAGGCAAATACGAATCAATGTTTTATAACCTTCTCGGCGGCGACGGCTATCACGAAGGCACGACCCATCGGGCTTTGAAAGTGGACTCCTTCCAGTCGAGACTTATGCTTTTAAGTCCCAAAGAATACGACTCTGATACTGGATTATGGGTGGACAATAATCAGCGCATCCGCTGGCCGTTAGTGGCTAAGATCCAGACTTGGGGCGGTGCGGTCGCAGGCTGGGGATTTGCCGATATGCTGGATACCGGCGGGATTAATCTCTGGAGCGAAAAATTAGGAAGCCAGTTGATAGTCTATCAGACAAAAGGGATATGGGACTGTCGATACGTTGGCGGCTCTACTGTATTCAGTCCGGTGCCTCTAATAACGAATCTGGGGCTTTTGGCGAGTAATTTAGTCGCATCTGCGGGCAATGTTCATTTCTTCGTTGCCGACGACTTTAATGTTTATGCCTATTACGGCGGTACGGTCAAGCAGGCAATAGGCACGAAAATACAATCGACCTTGCAGGAAGATCTGAATACCGATTACGTTTATATGGCTAAAATCGCCATAGGCAAAGACGGCAGACGGCTCTGGATATTCATACCTTCCGGCGACGGATATTACAATACGAAAGCCTATATCTACGATATCAGGGACGACAAGTGGATGATCCGCAACTTTGACGACAAATACGATACCGGCGGCATTACGGCCATGGCGATAGTCGGTGCACAGAGATATGAAGTAGGCGCAAGTTATAATGTCGCAATGCACACGGTATCCCCTAACGATATATCTCAAACGGCGACTAATGAGGATGTTACCGTTAGATACGGCGATTTCCTGCTCGATACCAGCAGGACCTTGGACGCGACCGGAGATGCCTTCGATTACAGTAAAGGGGCATGGAAAAACAGCGGACTCGACTATTCCTTTGCGGGCGGCGCGTTTGACGCCGATATTACCCATAACGATATAATGGCTGTCTATGACGGCTCAAAGGCGACTTTAAGCGACGCCGATATAAGCGTCCGATACGGAACGCACTTTTACACCGTGCAAGACCCGTCTTTGAACGGATTCAGGATTTTACCTACAAAGGGCGGGTTCGGCGTTATTAAGGTAAATAACAATGTATCCCTGTGCAGTTCGGAATTAGGCTTTTTTGACGATGACGGCGAGAGCTATAATCAAAATGTTTCACAAATCCTTGCCAAGGAACGACTTGTAATAGCCGATACTACAGGCTTTGTCTATCAGTTTGACGATGATTTGGATACTATGGCGGGCAGTTTGGAGCAGAAAACGCATTACTCTCCGGTTTTTGACGGACAGGAAACGGACAAATTAAAACGGTTCGAGGGAGTATTTGTTGTTGCAAAAGGCTCCGCGGTTGTGGTAGAATATAACATTGATGATGAAGGATGGTTTGTATGTTCTTAAAGAAAGGAAAAAGAAATGAAGACCTTAATTATCATGTTATTATGCTCGCCTGTAATGGCAGAGCTGACCCCATTAGAGACAAGACCTCTAACGGGGCTAAGGAGCGACCTGAACGATGACGGAAAAGTTGACTTTCAAGACCTTGCTATCATGGCTGAGGAGTGGCAGATGAGTAATTACTATCTGGATTTTGATGGTGTTAATGACTCTATAACGGTTGCCGACAATGCTGCCTTTGAGGTTGGCACAGGCGATTTTACTGTTTCTTACTGGTTGTATCATCCAACAGGTTATAGCGGTACAATTTTGGAAAAATTTGAAAATACTGTTGTTCCTGCGGTTTCAAAAGGATATTCGACCATTGTAAGTGTTACAATTGTAAGATTTGATATTTATGTAACCGCACTGACAAACGTTCAAACTTCAATGACCTGTTTTCCCACCTATGACAATACTTGGATACTTTGCACCTTTACCTGCGACAGGAACGGAAACTGCACAGCCTATCTGAATGGTTCAGTTAATACGACAAAAGCCATCAGTAGTGTATCTGCGGATATAAGTAATACGGCCAGACTCTGTATAGGAGCGCGATATAATGAGTATGATGATACGATTACAGAAAACCTGAAATGCTATTTAGACGACATCCGTATATATAAACGCTGTTTATCGGCTAAAGAAGTGGAGCTTGTTTATTACGAGGGACACGGCTGGAAGGTCAATAATGAGCATCTCGCTGATGGCTGGTATTCTAATTGCGATGACGCTGTTGGTTCGGCTGCTCTAACAGGTTATTCTGTTGCAAGTGGCGTCGCTTCTTCATTAAACGGAACGGTATCGGGAGCGACTTTTGTTTCGGGCGGCGTACCGCTCAGTGCCAAAACATTGACCGACAACTTTGAGATTTGCAAATTCTATATAAATCAGTCGGGCAAGAGGATACAGCTCAGGGCGAAATCGCTCGGCGATTGCCAGATAAGGGAATTCGGCTTACTGAATCCTGTCTTAGAGGATAACAGATAATGAATCCCGTTAAAAACAAGCTGGCAAAAAGGAGGTTTCTAACGGGATGAAAATACAACAGGACATTGCGCCTTTGACGGCGATGACCGTTGCTGAGCTTGCCAGGGTGATTGAAATAGAACTGAGGCGTCAGCAGGCGGAGATATATGCTTTGTATCAGTTTTTGCAGCCTGCGATGATAAACAATGCAAATACGCCCAACCAGATCTTCGATGCGGATTGACAGATACACAGACCCTGATATCAGTTATGTCCTTTATCCATGGTATGTGGAAGTAAATCAGACTAAAGAGGAGATAGGTTTTGAATTATATACCCGTCTTAAAAATAATCCCGAAGAGACTTTCATTATAGTTTTATCCGAAGGATTGATAATAAGGGGTTTTTTGGTCGCTTATGTCAGATATAACGATGTTTTTATCTGGCAGGCGAGAACGACAAGGCCGCAATACAGTAAAATCGGTTTTAATATTATAGTAAAATGGGCGGAGAATTTAGGGAAAAACAAAATCAGGATCATAGCGGGCAGTAAAACTTTGAGAAGATTTTTCAGCCGCAAATATGGTTTCATAGACGTTGAAATGGGAGAGATGGAATATGGGTGGGAGACAAGGAAGTTCGGGGAGTTCGAAAAGCACGTCATACACGCCGGAGCAAATAGACTGGATAAGCAACGTGCTGAACATTTACGGCCCGACCGCAGGGCAGGGTCAGCAGGTGTATGAAGGCGAAAGAGTCGCCGACCTGAATGCGGCACAAACGGGGGCATTGGAGACATCGCAGGGACTATTAAACTGGATAAATCCCGAAAATGGAATACCTCTTTACGGCGAGACGGGAACCGCCTTGCAGGGGGTTCTTTCAGGTCAAAGCGGCGCACAGCCGATAACACCGGAGCAATCCGATGAATATTTCAATCGGACAATTAAAGACCCCGCCATACAAGGTTATTCCCAATATACAAAACCGCTTTTAGAAGAGCAATACGCAGGGCCAGGCTATTGGAGTTCAGCAAGGGCAGGCGCAGTTCAAAGGTCTGCTCAGGATTTGGGAAACACCCTTACACAGCAAAAAGCAGGTCTCGACTGGAATGTTCTCCAGCAGAATCAGGCGATAGAACAGCAGAAGGTGGCCAATGCCCTTACGGCTTCCGGTCAGGCCATGAATTACGGCCAGATGCCGACTCAGGAAGCGGCAAACAGGGCTTCCGTCGCACAGGGCATTTACGGCATGGGTTCGCAGGAACAGGCGCAGAGACAGGCGGAACTTGACACTAATCTTCAGAAATTCATCGAGCAGAACAGACTTAGCGATCCTGAATCAATAGCGATATTGATGAGTCTTTTGGGAATGAATTATTCCACGACTAATATGCAGCAAGGTTCTACCGGCTGGCGCATATTCTAAGGAGAATGTATGTGGGCTTTATTGGCTAAATTACTTGCCGCAAAAAAGATGAAAGACCAAATCAGCGGCAACGAATTAGGTTCGACGGTCGATTTAATGCAGGGGGAAGGCTTGCAGACAAAAAATGAAGAAAACAAAAAACCTTCTTTCTGGGATAATCTGTCGGAATTGAGACAATCAAATGCGGCCAACGGATTGACTCCTGTGATAGAGCAACCGGAAATGGATACATCTTTTGCGGGGCAGGGGCAACCGTCATATCCTTTGCAAAATCAATTTTTACAAAACCAGCTTTTACAACAGGAACTGGCAAAAAAAAGAAATAAAATGCTTTTTGGTAACTGGGCGGGGAGATTATAAAATGGGATGGGGAGATGCGTTATTGGCGCCATTTGAGGCGATAGGTCGGGTAAGACAGAGCTATTTCAATCCGATGTGGCGAACGGAACAAAAAAACAGAGAAGAACAGCTAAAGCTTACCCAGGAAGCGAGAAAACAGAGCGCAATGACTGCGGAATTAAAGGCGATCGAGATGATGTCGCCTGAAGAACAGCCTGCTGCATTAGTAAGAACAATGAATAAATATAATCCCGAAGGCAAATGGACGCCCGAACAATTCAAGCAACTATTGAGCCGTCCTGAAATGGAGAGAGCGGCAAGAATTAAGAACAAACTCGAACCTACTCCGGCTACACCCGAAGAAACTGCCAGAATAGGCAAAATGGTCTTTGAAGGTGCAAGAGAAGGAAGCATTCCCGAAAAAGCTGTTTCATGGTGGGACAAAATGTTTAATCTTAATCTCCCGCAGGAAAATAGAACGCAGACGATCACGCCGGATTTGCAAAATGCTCTTGGATTGCCTACTAATCAGGCGGATGTACCGAGATATGTATTACCTGAGCCAAAACAAACTTTAGAACAATTGAAAGTCAGAGAAATTCAGAAAGCTCCGGCATCGCCGGAAGCTTCATATCTTATAGGAACGGCAAATCCGCCTCAGGCAGAACCTTGGGAATTGAAATATATGACGGCTGAAGAACTAAAAGGAAAAGCTATCGGTAAAAAATATCAGCAAGGTGGAATCATTCTTAAGGAGAATAAGACTTCTCCGATCGGCTATGACCAGATCCGTCAAACTTTCGATCCCGATACAAAGAAATATTTCGAGGAAAATATGGGATCTGCCACCCCAACTCAAGTTAAGGCTAATGTTGCACCTGAGGCTTTGCAAACATCAACAAAAGCCAAAGTTGAACAGGATATACTTGAATTAGACCTTAATATTCAAGCGATGAACAATATGGAGAAACAAACAGAAAATGAATTTTTGCAATATACCGGACAGGGCAAGGCGGCGGTTGGCAAAATATTTAGTAAAGCAGGTATTCCAGAAACAGAAGCAAATAAAGATTTTAGAGGCAGGTTTGAGGCTTGGAAATCCGACACGGTAAGACAATTCTTGAATTACAGAAAAACCATGACTGGAACAGCCGGAGGCGAAAAAGAAATGGAACAAATCGAATCTGTTGTTGCTATGCCTGCCGATGATCCTGTTTCTTATCGAGCGAAATTAACAGCTGCGGAAAAAACTCTGTGGCAAGCCAGAAATAAAATGGAAATGTTCAGGCGGAATGGCATTATTAACCCCACTAAAGAGCAACTTGCAACGGTTGATTTTACCAAATTACCTGATAAACCTTTACCAAAACTTATGAATGCAGGTAATGCGCCAACGGCAGAAAAACCATCAATCAGAGAAGTACAGGGTAATAAAGATGTCAATCTTGAAAAGCTAAAAAAGTTGGTTAAAATCAAAAAATTAGATCCACAATCTCAAAAAGAGATTGAAGATATAATTCAAAACGCCATCTCCGACGAAGTACAGCAAGCATTAAAAATATTAGGAGACTGATGTGGGTTTATTTGCCGACATACTGAATAAGCGTCAAGCCGAAGAACAGATGAATATGGCGACTGCGCAACCGGATTTAAACCGGCCTGCTCCACAACAACCGCAGGCTGGATTGTTTTCGGGAATAATAAACAAAAGACAACAAGCGGGTTTCGATCCGAATAGTCCTTCTTTTTACGCTTCTGAACCGGATAGCAATATGATTATATCTGAACCAGTGCCACAGGAACAACAGAAAAATTTTGAATTACAAGCCATGCGAGAAAAGTTGATAGCGGAAGGTAAAATCAAACCCGAAACATCTTATTGGAACGAACTTAAAAAAGAGTGGATGCCCGTTGTTGGCGGTACGGCTGGCTCTTTGGCTCTTGAAGAAGCTGCCGGGAAAGCAACTCAAGGAATGCCTAAGCCGATACAAGCAATTTCAAGATTGGGCGGCGCTGTTGTTGGGGCATTCGGTGGTGGAATGGGCGGCAAGGGTTACGAACAGACTTACAAAAGTTTAACAGACCCTAATGCTCCATCCAAAACTTTAGAACAGTTATATGCCGAACAAAAAGAAGCTGGCAAAAGTCAAACTATAAGCGAATTAGAAGGCAGAGGCGCAAGTAAGATTCTTGGTAAAGCGTTACAACCCATCTCTCAAAAATGGGTCAAGCCGATGGCAAAACAAGTCAATGAAGTTTTAGCTAAATATAAAGCCCATTTATTGCCTTCGCAAGCAACCGCTTCGTCGTTTCAGGATACCTTACAAGGCTTCGCTGAGGGTGCATGGTTTGGCAATTCTAAATTAAACCAATTTACCGCTAAAACACAGCCGGAGGCATTAGTAAAATATCAGGACGATGTAATTAAAAGCATAAGTAAAATAGCTACGAATAAACAGCAGGCGGGAGAAGTATTGGCCGACGCTCTGTCTGATTACAGCCAAGCGTTTCATGCAGCGTCAGGAAAACTTTACACTGAAGTCGCCAAAAAAGCCAAAACCGCGGTTGTGGATGCCGTACCCCTCAAAAAAATGGCTACAAGCAAATTAAGGGAACTGGAGGGCAACCCCGACATAGGCGCCACGAAAGCCATAAAAGATTTTTACGAAAAGATACTCAATACTCCCGATTCGCTCTCATTTAAAAAAGCAAAAAGAATCCGATCTGATGTTTTGGACGAAGGTCGTAAATTAGAAATGGAACTGGGCAGTAAAAACCCGAAATTACAAAGAGAAATAGACCTCGCTGCTGATCAACTCGATAGAGGAATGGGACAGTCTGCTCAAAGAATATCACCAGAACTTTATTCCAAATGGCGAGAGGCAAATGCTTTTTATAGACAAGGCAAACGACAATTTCAAACCAAGCTAATGAAACAACTTGATCCGATAATAAGAGATAATCCCGAAAAAGCGGTTGATGCAATATTCAAACCAGGCATGAACAAGCAAATAGTCCAACTTCAAAAAATGATTAAGCCGCAGTCGTGGCAAAGAATGAAAACCGCTTTCTTGGATGGTATGCTTGCTAAATCTGAAATTAAAACAAGCGAAACTACCGGCCTAACAAGTGGAAATATTTTCCTTTCTAATTTGCGGCCATATGAAAAACAAGGGACATTAAATCTTATTTATTCGCCAGAGGAAGTAAAAGCCATAAAACTTATAGGCCATATTGGTAGGGCGATACAGGACAAGACTGGACAGGAAAGCGGTTCTATGGCTATTACATTGGCGCAGCCAGGCGCCATTTACAAGGCGGCGAGCGGAAAAAAAATAACAGCAGGGATTGCATCTATAACTTTGGCGCCTTCAATGATTTCTATGTTGATCACGTCACCAAAGGGAGCGAAATGGTTCACAGAGGGTGTTTCTCTGCCCGCAAACAGCCCAAAATATGCCGCTTTTATTACGAGATTATTAACGATGAACGCTAACGCCAAATCAAGAATTAGTGAAAAAGAATATATAGACAAACAAACAATCGAATCTGCTCAGCAAAATGACTATGATACGCAGGCTCTGAGTCAATACATGACAAACCCAGTAAAATAATAACTTTATTCAACAGGAAAAACAAATATGACGGATTTTAAGTTAGACGAAGGAACACGAGCGATCATCAGGGAAATCGCATGGACTGTCGGCAATGAGGTCACAAGCCAGCTCAAGGAGGAAATAATAAATCAAATAGCTTTTCATGCGAGTCAGTGCGAGGCGTCAAAATTCAGAAATTCAAAGGCATGGATAATCGGAGTCATAGGCGGTACAATAGTTGCGTTATTTACATGGTTGTTAAAGATAATATAAATTACCTTTTATTCGCATATCGTTTTGTCTCATATTTATAATCCTTCATAAAATCTAATATCAGGCAGGCAATTGGGCAATTCATTTCCCTGCCTCCCTCGGCTTTGCTTATTGTAGGTTGTGAAATACCTATTTTATTGGCCAGACTTTCTTGGGTCAATTCATGTTTTTCCCTGAATTTCACCAACTCAATGCCGAATCTTTGATGTTTTCTGCAAGGCAACATTAGGAATCCTTTCCTTTTTCTTTTTCTTAAAAATACCCAGATCTAAAAGCTCTTTGTAATACATTGCCACATAAGCTTTGTCCTGACATCGTCTATCCCTTTCTGAACGGGCAAAAAAGGCCATAATAACAATTACAACAGAAGAGATCATTAACAAGATCACAACAGATATTCCAATTACATGAAAATAAAACATATAGTACTCCTTTCCTTAAAATAATCTAATCCGAATCATTCCCTCGCTAAGTCTATCCGTATTTAATTGTACTGAATTATTTTGCATTGCCAAGCTTAAATTCATTTTTTTCTTTGTTAGTCAGAAGTTCAATTAACTTATCAAGTTTTTCCTCAATCTTTATTAGCTCACACTTTGCCGGTGGCTGGGGCAAAGTAGGATAAATATAAACCGGATACCATGTTGAAGGCTGTGGAACATAAGAGTAAGGAACGCAATAAGGGTATTGGTAACCATAATACCAGCAATTATGAATTGAACAGTACATTTTTATTCTCCTTTTTTATTTCTTATTTTGTCCACGAGTTTCGTTGTCGCCGATTTGACTTTATCGGTACTGCCCTGAGTTTCGTTTTGTGCGGCGCTGAATACATCTTTAATCGTCGATGGTACCAAAGATGAAAAACTCATTTGCGATATTTCCTCTTTCGCTATTTCATTTCCTGCCACAACCTTTTTCAAGCTCGATACCCAGACAAAAATAGCATATCCGCCCGCTCCTATACCGACAACAAGCCCGAAAAGACCTAAGACAAGAGGAAATTGAATATTAGCCCAGGCTAATCCCAACCCTATCGCGCAACCGCTAAAACCAGCAATGCCGACAATGGCTTTTACGCCTAAAATAATTGCCACGACAGAACCGACCATGCCGACAATAAAGAAAATGCTCAGTAAATTAAACCGCTTCTGGTTTTCAATATCGGCCTTCAGTTTCAACGTTTCATTTTCAGCCCTGCTTATTTCGGCGCGGTAGATGGACATTGCCTCGGCCTCGATCGCGTCTTTGGGAATATGGCTATCAAGTGATTCAGTGCTTGATTTGGCCGCAAACCAGTTGCAGCCTGCAACAAGCAAGCAAAACAGCCATATTACCATGATAATTTTAAATTCGTTTGACATTTGTTTTTCCTTTCAGTTTTTTGTTTTCGGCTCTCAATTTGCCAATTTCCTTAGCTTGCTTCAACGTTTCTATAACAAGTTTGTCATTGCATTTTTCTAATCTTTCTATCTCGTCGGCGGCTTGAATTATTAACATAGCCCAATGTGAATAACCGCCGTATTTACCCTCTTCTGTGATTTTTCGTAATTCCTTTACCAACTCATTATAATCCGTAACGGGTTCGGCTGGCTCTTTCGCCTCATTTTTGAAAATAAATTCTATGGGATTATGACAATGGCCGCACAATATTCGCAAAGTATTTTCATCTAATCCGTAAAACTCCAAGACTGTTTTACAATGTGGGCAAATCACGACTTTTTTGGAAGCTGTAACTGAAATGGATTTAACTACCGCTTTTTTAACTCTTTTCATTTTTTACCTCACATAAATCCTGTTAGAGAAATCTCTAATAATAAAATCTCTAACAGGATAAAAATATTTTCACTTGTTTTATTGACCGCTTCCTCTTTGCGCTTCTGCTTTTCCTTTAGTTTATTTGCGTTTTAAGCCGTTTTGCCTACCGTAGCACCCGTAGCACCCGTAGCACCATTTTCACCTGTTTTTCGCTCCAGCGAAGGCTCAGGGGCATTGCTGGCCTCATTAGAAACTGCGTCAACCCCGTTAAAAGCCTTTCCTGAGTTGAGTTTGCTTCTAACGGGGTTAATGATCTTATTGATCGTTTCAACCTTCAAGCTGCAATACCGCCTATAACCGCAGATACGGCATTTAGCCAAAGTCTTTTTACAGGATATTACGGCGTATCTCATTGCCCTATTCTCCCTCACTTTCTGCTTTCAGCAAGCCTGCTATGATACATATCCAGACCAAGTTGAGAGGGGTTGCCCATATTGTGTCGTAACGAGTGTCATATTTTCGAGTTGAAAAAAAGTCTCTTGCAGCCCTCATCCATATTTCTTCAATTCCTCTAAACTTATCCCTCAAATCAAACGCCAGATTTGGTATCTGCTCGAGGGTCCATAGGCATAGTGAGTCCAAATCGTCATTAGAACAAGAATCTATACCGCAGAATTTGCATACGCCGAAATCTTTTTTGTGATTAGGTTTTATAAACCTCGCCAGTTCCTTTAACTGGTTTTCCTCGCTTGTTTTCGAGATAGCGATTATCTCATCAATTTTTTTCTGGGTTTCAGGGGTCATTTTTCACCTCAAAATTTATAATTTCCAAATTTTAGTATATACATCGTTGCTAAAATTCAGTTTTCCACTACAAACTAATTTATTCAGTAAAGGAACATTTCCCTTTATGGCTGCACCGTCCGCCAAAATAGACAAGTAATCTTCCAGCATCACTGAACGATGTTCTACATGAGCGATAAAATCAAAGATTTTTGCATCAACTATTGCTACCATTTATAATTTCCTATCATCTCCGCTATAGCAGGAATATTCGTTTCTAAGGGATACAGCATCAAGCCGCTTTTATTCGTTTCCCACAAATCGCGGCGTTGCAATATTGTTTCAGGCGTCCAAAACTTATCATAGGGAGAGGTATGGTCAGCCGTCGTATTCACCTTCGCCCCGAAAACATCAAATACCCTGCCCGCCTCGGCGTAAACATGCTCGTAGTTATAATATGTAAATTCAGAGATGGTCTTCACGGCAAGCTTATCAAGGGCGTTAATTATCGGCCATGCTGGTTTAAGATATGTCGAGGGCAGGGCGTAATTAACTTTTCCCGCTGATGCTATCGCATCAATTACGGCGGCATCGCACTCTTTGTATTTTTCTTCGGTCATACCTTCGGCAGTGTAGTAATCCTTCATGTACGGGAATTGAGGATAAGCTTCGGTATCGAAGCAGCAAAAATCCGCGCCTAACTGGATCATTTCACCTCTAAGAGTTCGTATCATTCGCGTATAGTAGTCACTTTGAAATACGAGGTTGCGAGGGAAGGCAGCATTATTCAGAGGGAAAATCGTTCTGCACCAGATAACTTTCAAGCCTAAACTTTTACAAAGCAAAACGGCGTTCTGGGCTTTCATGTCTGTTTCTCTGTCGTCAATTCCACCGTACCACAATATCACTGTGTTTATAACTTTGCTCTTGGCGGCGATTCTTATTGTGTCGGTATCTAATATTGATACTAAGTTGTGAAACCACATAATAGGCTTTGTCGAAAATGGCACGGGAGGTACAACTACTGCTTGTGTTCGTGTTTTTTTCATAAAAATATTCCTAAATAGTTCAATTAAATAGTTGATCATTTTTTAGACTCCTTCTGTTTACATTCTGCGCATCTACCATCCCTTTCCGCCCCAACCTGATAGCCGACAAGTATTTCTACGGGCTTACCGCACTGCGGGCATGGATAAGCCCCGTTAGAAGTAGGGCTTCTAACGGGGTTGGGCAGCACTTCAGTTTCCACCATTATCAGATATCGCCTGGGCGTCAAAATGCTGCTGCTTTTTTTCTTATCTGTTTCTTTCGGCTGGCAAACAGGTTTCGCTAATTCTTTATTCAAGTCCTTATCTATTAAATACATTGGCTTCTCACTGATAAATGTCGCTTCAAGCTGGTCGAGAAGTTTCAAAGACAATTTTATACAGTCATGTATGTTTCCTGCTCTATTTCCTCGACCTCTCCACCAAGTGGCTACGGCATCAGTTTCGTTCAATAGTTTCCTTATCTTTTCAATTTTCTCGTTCACCCCGTTAGCCCCGCTTAGACATTTATGTCTAACGGGGTAAATCTGTTTCTCACGGGTATTATTTTTAACGGGGTTCATTTTTGTACCTTCCTTAATTTTATTAAAGCCACAGCAACTTTTCCGGCAAGTTCTTTATGAGCAGAGGGAATTTTATTAGCGCTAAACTCTTTCCACTCCTTAAAACCCTGACACACTCTTTCGCCGGTTTTCAACTTTACGGGACATTTAATGCAGACTGTACTATAAAAATATCGCCGACATAACCCGCAAAAACCACAATGGTCGCCTGTCAATCCATCCCTGACCGCCTGATGATATTCTTCGTAGCTTACACCGGCAATTTGCCAATAATGTTTAATTGAGACATTTAATGCTCTTTTTGGCGAGGCTTTTGCTTCCGCTATGATATATTCCTGTGTCAGCCATTTAATTTTCTTTTTCACCCCGTTAGCCCCGCTTAGACATTTATGTCTAACGGGGTTAGAAACAGTCTCTATACGGGTTTCATAACTTCTACCGGGTTTCAACCCGGTAGAAGCCTTCCGATAATTAAGGCTTCTACCGGGTTTCATATCTTTATCCCTAATTTTTTATAGTCATCTTTCACGTTCCAGATGTGATGCAGGTATTTCCTGCCGTTCTCGATAATTCTCGCAGCATTGCCCTTATTGTAATTGCGGTCGATAACTAATACGAGTTTCGTATCGGGATATTTTTTAGCCAGCCGCTTCCATTTTGTACAGTCTTTTTGCCTGAATTTGCCGCACTTGACCTCGTAAAAAATTCTCCCGCCATTCCACCAATCCACCACGAAATCGGGCTTGTAGCTGACCGTGCCTCGCTTAATATCCTCGAACCAGAACTCCTTAGACTCGTAATCCCACGCGCGAACAGTACCCGTTGCCTGCAATATGTCCAAAAACAGGGCGAACCTGGTCTCGCCGTTGCTTTTGGTAGTGATAGTCCGGCCGTTGGAATAGGTAAGAGTCCGCCTGTGTCCAAAGGGTTGCTGATGGAACACTTCGTTAAAGCCCATTTTAGTCATTTTTGGCCTCCTGAGCATTTATTCGTACTATTTTGCCTTTTTCACCTGAGCTATTAGGTGGCTTCCTGACGGTTCTGGCGGGCTTACCGGTCTTAATCCAGCCGAATTAAAAACTCTGGCAAACTTCATTTTCACCTCAATTCCGCCCTTACAAGTCTCTTGATTTCTCCCCACATAACCATATCATCTTTGAAAGTTTGACAATATTTTTTTTGTACCCGTCGCCAGTTTATCTTCTGCTTTATCGGCACAGGGTTAAGATAGTAAGTCCAAGATGAAAGTAACGGTGATTTTGTATGCTTCTTTACTATTCGTTTTTTAGCCATATTTCTCATTCACTTTCAAAAAGGTAAGCTATTTTCAGTTTCCGACGATATTGTTTCAGGCCATAATCTGACCATCATTTTTCTGGTCTCTATCACTTTTTCATAACTCATATCATACTCCTGTTCTTAAAACTGAAAAATTGAGCCAGCCATGTCAATTTTACCCTGCCGGTCATTCCCTGCCGATTTTTAGCGACAATAACATCGGCTAGCCCATCCAGAAAAGCGTCCTGTTTCTTCATTTTGCGGTAATAATCGTCTCTGTGCAAAAATAGTATAATGTCAGCATCGTTCTCAATTGCGCCGGATTCGCGAAGGTCCGACATCCGTGGAATATGATCTTCTCTCTGTTCCGGCATGCGGTTAAGCTGGCACAACAATACAATCGGAATATTTAATTTTTTGGCCATGCCTTTTATTTCAGAGCATATCTTCGTTACTTCTAATTGCCTGTTTTCAACCTTTTCGGTTGTTTTCATAAGCTGCAAATAATCTATGAACGCTATCTCAATATCGCTTTTAACTTTCAGGCGCATCAGCTTTGCTAATAACTGACTTGGCGATAATATCGCCGAGCCGTCAATCCACATCGGCAATTTCTGGAGTCTTTCGCAAGCTTCCGCTATATCGTTTTTCTGTTCAAGCGAGATGAAGTTTTTGCGGATATTATGCAGATCGACACTTGCTTCGCTTGCCACGCACCGCTCTATCAGGCTTTGCGGCGACATTTCCATTGAGAAAAAACCGACCTTATGCCCACCTTTGGCCATGAACAAAGCCATGTCCATAGAAATTGCCGATTTACCCATTGACGGGCGGCTGGCTATGACAACGAACTGCCCGCCGCAAAAACCGCGCGTCATCTCATCAATAAGCGTAAAACCTGTCATCAACCCATTGCCCTCTGGATGAGACATAAAATCCTCGAAAACTTTAACAGCTATATCGCCTATGGATTGAGCTGTTAAAGCAGGATTGTCCATGCCTAATTGCAGAGCCGCCGCTTCAAACATCGCCTTCTTATTCTCGATGGTAAGGGTTTTATCGTAAATGCTCTCAGAAAGTCTCTCAATTGCAATAGCCAACTGTCGTTCATTCGAGATCCTTTTGACGGCATTTGCATAATAAACGGCGTTGGCAGCGTGGGGAACGCTCTGCACGACCTTTTCAAGCAGGTCATATGTATCACTGTCCATTTCACCTCGACTTTCCAAATATTCACGCAAGGTAACGCCGTCAAGCCCTTTGCAGCCGTTGCGACGCCAAACGGTAATAGCCGCCTCGAAAAACTCCTTCATTTCGCCATGATAGAAATCATCGGCCCCGACGATCTCAAGCACTTCCGGCATGTAATTCTCGTCCTGAATAACGGAGCCTATCACCGCCGCTTCCATAGCCCTTGAATGCGCCATCTCTTTAAGGGTTTGCTGTTGCATTTGAAAATCCCTTCTCAATTTCCCGTTGCTTTCGGGCGTCCTCTATTTTCTTGATCTCAATAGCGGCGTAATTTATCGTTGGCTCAGGCGGGTCATTCTCTTTGCGTTTATTTACCCATGTTCTCACCGCCGCCTTCCAATCTTTCATGGGACTCTTGCCGACCAACCATCCCTTCGAAGTGTAAAAGTCAACAAAGGCATTCGGGCTTATTGTGTATTTATTCGTATTGCAGTATTCGGTAACTTCTTCAACCGTTGGTTGTATGAATTTTTTACTCTCTTTAGAGATTGTTTTATTTACATTCTTATCATTATTTGAATTATTACCATTATTGTTAGTCGTTGCTTGTTCGTTAGTTGTTCGTTGCTTGTTCGTTAGTTGTTCGTTAGCGTCGTCGGTGTTTATGTCGTAAATACTGGTATTTAATAGAGTTGCGATAGTGCCTTTGTTCGTTGACTTAAAGGAAGTAAAGCCATTTTTTTCTAATTTCTGTTTGGCAGTTCGATATTGCTGTTCGGTCATTCCGTACATCCAGTAGTCACCTAAAAAAGCTTCGTTAATTTTTAAGTTGTTTTCGTTATATTCATTTGTGCGTTTCGCCCTTTTTGCGATCATTTTAAGTAGATGAGCGGCAGGCATATCCTTATCAAGTTCATCCGCTATACTGTTTCTTTTACACATAAAGTAGGAATCCATATAGGCATCCATGAAATAAAAAGGGCTGGCAGCGTAGAAATACCAACGACCCCGTTATGACGAGATAGAAGTGTTTCGTCCAGCCCTTTAATTTGACAATCCATTTTCATTGGTATTTTACGCATATTGAAATCCTACCATACTTTATCGCCCTGTCAAGAAAAATAAAATTACTTTCTACTTAAAACCCGTTAGAGGCCAAACTATTATCGCCTCTAAACGGGTTAAAAGTATTCTCAAAAATTTCATTGTAACGAGTCTGGTTTTCTATTACTTCTCTACTTAATCTGGCGTATCTCATTACCACCGCAATATCTTCTTTGTTATAGTGCGATTTAATAACAAGACTTTTCAGCGACTTAATTATTATCAACATATCTTCTTGGCAATATGTAGTAAAAAGTATCATATCAAGTCCATAAATTCGTCGCTCTTTATTAGTCAGCGACTTTGCCCGCTAATGTGGGCATTTCAATCCGTTAGCCCCGCTTAGACATTTATGTCTAACGGGGTTAGAAACCTTAATTATCGGAAGGCTCCTCTTTTTCGGTTTCTTTTTTGGTTTTCAAGTCGGAAAATTCGGGTAAGCAAATTCGCCAAATAACTCTTTTGCTTTTTTATCATAGGCTTGGGCCGCTTCTATTTCATATTTAAAAGTTCCGATGTTTATAAGTTTTCCATTTAGTCTTATTCTTGCCTTCCATGTATTATAATCTGTTTTATGGATACCTTTATAATGCAATTTCCCGTTATTATATGAATGAGAATTTTGCAGATTTTGTGAATTAGTGCAAAATCGCAAATTAGTTTTACAATTATTAAGACCGTTTCCGTCGCGGTGGTCTATAATTTGGCCTTTTTGAGCATTCATTATTTGGCGGTGCATTTGAATTTGTACCGGCCAGCCATTATTATCACTTCTGGATGCATACCAAATACCACAAGAGGTTTTTCGTGCATACCATCTCCACTGGTTGAGCCACACAAAATCCTCTGTATCAACAAGTGCAAATTGTCCTTGCGTTAGCGATATGGTTTTTATCATGGTATCCTCAATAAAAAAACCAGCCAAAGTTGTTACGCAGTCTGGGCGCAAGCCCGAAATGCCTTCGGCTGGTTTTATCAATTTGTCTTTTACTGCGTAACATACCATAACTATACCACTTTATTCGCCGCTGTCAATATCTTTCTCGATTTTTCTTGATTTTAATGATGCTCTGAAAGGCTGTTTCCGTTTTAAAGAATCATCAAACCAACAATCTTTATTCGTATTGTAAACGGTCCGTCCGGTTTTACAGGCATCAACCAAAATTTTTTCCATTCTTGATAATTCCTCATCCGCAACAATATATCTATCAAGGAACTTATCTGGGCTTTTCTGAAAATCTAAAGGTATTGTGGGGTCGGCTAATTCGCAGAATTTTAAGACTGGACATGTCTGACACTTTTCAGGCTCAGGCCAGGCCTCTTTATTTTCAGATTGCCAGAGTTTCACGGCCTCTAATATCCGTGAGTAGAAAGCCGACTCCTGCGTCAAGTCGTGCGGTCCCACAATTTTATTCAATTCTATCTTTGCGTATGCGATAGTTCCTCGCCGCGTATTCAAATAATAAAAATGCAGCGTGTTTATTTCAGGGTATTTCGCTTTTAATGCCCAGCAGATAACGCAGGTCTGAAATTCATCCAAGGCATCAGCATTTGTTCTTTCTTTCCAACCGCTTTTCCAGTCGAGAACGATGATCGTATCCGCCTTGTTTGTCGCAAGCGCAAGATCGGGCTTCGTCGTGATAAGTAATTCTCCTTTCGTAGGGGTCGCGGGCAAAATGCTTCTGGTTATTTGCTCCTCGCAAATCAGAACGGCATTAGTTTGAAATCGCAAAAGCTGGTTTGCTAAATGCCGTCCTGCCCTGATAACTTCCGGCTGAATATCCGGCCTCGCCTTTGAAAGCTCTTCCGCAAAATAATCGCTCGCTTCCTGAATATTCTTATCGGCGAACTCAATAGCTTCTTTCGCAAGTTGATGAACAAAACTCCCGACGACAGGCAAAACTTCATTGCAGACTAATTCTTTTTCGTGCTGCTTAATTAGATAGCCTTGTTGCGGGCATTTAGCAAACGCCTCAAGTGTGCTTCTGTCCACATATTCAGGCGGTTTTTCACCTTCAGGCTTAAACATTTTGTCATACATTGTTTCAGTCATTTTTCACCTTCTCTTTCTTTGCCTTTTTTGGGGGTTCTGGTTGCGGTTTGTCTTTTTTGCCTAACTCATCAACAAACGGGTCAGGCAGCATATCGACCACAATATTAGGCAGTCCACAATTCGTCAAATAATCGGTTAAAATCCCGATCTCCTCAATAGTTGGCGCGTTTTCGTGCTTCAAAACGACAGTACAAAATTTCGCTATTATCGGAAATAACTCCGCCATATGCGACTCATCATCTAATTGGTATTGCACCGCGTGATGAGTAGTAAGATAATCCGCAAATGCCTTCACGAATTTATCAAACTCCTCTTTCGTGGCCGTTTGCGTTGACACAACCTCGCTATCAATTGTTTTTCTTTCCTCTCTCGACGGTACGGCTGCCGTAGCTTGAGCGGCAGGCGCTTCAATATCCGCCAATTCTTCAGTGGTATATAAACCGCAAGTCACATCTGAAAAATAATATCTGCTCATTCTGCTTATGGCTCTGTTTGTCAGCATATCTTTCGGGTAGGTCGTCCATGCCCCGCCCTTGCCCCACAAGCCCGCCGTTTTCGCGTCTTTAACCGAAAATTCCGTCCTTAACTCATCAGGCGATTCATTGCGTTTTGCGATAACGACGGCTTTATAGTTATCGTCATATTCTTTCCCTTCGTAAATTATCACAAATTTTGTGCAATTTCCCCGCTGCCTGATAAGTCCAGCCGCGCATTTTGCGGACATGCCGATCTTGCCGTTGACCACGCATAATTCCTGTAACGCCTGCGTTATCTTCAGGCCCAAGTCATAACCGCATTGCAGGGCGTAGATCACTTTTGCAGCCGTGTTAAAGTGTGGCGGTATCAGTCCACTTGTAACAAGCGTTTCCGCCACTAATTTCATATCAGCCAACGACCGTAATTGCAAACCGCCAGTGCTTACCTGCATACTCATTGCCAGTTCAGTGTTTTGTCTTTTTTCTTCTACCATTTTTCACCTCAAATTATTATCTTAAAATCCGGCTTGTCGCTGTGACAAAAGCCTATTATTATTTTGCCATCTTTCTCCTGTTTGCCGTCCACTGAAAAGCCTTTTTCATAGAGAATATCTACCAACTCAAATTCGAGATTGCCTTTAACCGTCTCTTCCCGGCACTCCGCGCATTCGCCGTTGGTCAGGCAGGCTTTACAAAACAGCAAGCCGCAACTATCACATTCAAGCATATCCTGAAGATGTAAAGGCTCTCTACAGCCTGCACAATCAACCCGGTTCAATCTGTTATTTGCCGTTATTTTCATTTTTAGTGTTCCTTTTTTCTAAAACTTCTTTAAGTGTTTTTCCGCAATTTCCGACATATTGTACTCCATCTTTCCACCAAGCAAAATCCCTTGAAGCCGCTTCATATCCGGCCTCAAAAGCCACTTTTTGGATGTTGATTATATCCTGCGTCTGCTCTTTAATCTGTTTTACAAGGTCTGAGGTCATATCCATTTTTTTTCCTTTCTTAAAATACTGAATTTTCATTGCCTGCGGCAAACATTCGTTCTCTTGCCGCTTTTCTTGTTTCTTCGGACAACATACTTGCCAATATCGCTTGGTTATTTTCATCAAACATTGCGACCATATACATAAAGTTATCCCGAATATTTTGAACATTTTGGATGGCATTTACTTTTTCATCCGCATATCCGTATTCATTGTCGTAAGTCCGCCAAATCTGAATGGCTTTTTCTTTGAGTTCGGTAAACTGCTCATCATTCGGAGCTTGGTAATAAAGATTATTTTCAGTCATTTCCATTTTTCACCTTTTCGATTTTCTTATTCCCAATCTTCAATTTTTTGCAGTACTATCTTATCCAGCTGCGATCTTATATAATCCTCAACCAGTTTTTTCGCCTCTATTTCTGCATGGTATTTCAACTGATACTTAAATTGCGAAATGTATTCTTTGCGAAATGCGTCTTTGAACTCCGCCAAATTGAAATCCAACTTAATTCTTTTGATCATATCGGCAACATCTTTAACGGCTTCCACTTTTATTACCTCCGCCAATATATTCCATCTGCCATTGCAATGATCGATTTCTTTTCCGCTGACATCAAGCCCGATCAAATTGCGGAAACAACCGCGAATGGCAATTTCCACATCCTGGGGTAGTTTTTGCATACATTCTCGTAGTTTTTCGTCCGCTATCTGATTTACTTTTTCTTTCAGACTTACCATGTTTTTCTTTTCTTTTTTCATTTTCTATTCTCCGTAAATTCTTCTGGCCGCTTGTGCCTTAAAACTTTTATGCCGCTTTTCCAATGCTATTTCCTGCCGTTTATCAGTGCAATTTTCGCAAAAATACTTAATCACCGGCTCTAAGAGAAAGCTCCAGCGGTCGGTAAAATGACCCTCAAAGCCGCAGTCATAACATTTTATTATTTTCATACTTTTATCTTTCCAGAAAAAAGGTGCGGGCAGGCCAGGAGGAGAAGAGTGAGACTATAACCCCGTTAGAGGCGATTTCTTCTTTTAGGCCTCTAAACGGGGATAACCTGCCCGCGTAGCCATTATTATTTATCTTTGCCGACATAACATTTCACGATATCGCCGCTTCTGTCTATCATTACAGCCTGAGAAGATTTGAGAATATCGGGCGATAAATTATTATAGGTACATATTACAACTTTCCCGCCGACCGTCTTAACCTGCGCAGAATCGCGGATGTACTCAACCTGCGCAGAACCGCAGATGTACTCAACCTGCGCCGAATCGCGGATGTACTCAACCTGCGC
>ERZ1292632.407-Hain-H43-01um-R2-407-length-45506-cov-14_pt1 | contig 45506 bp, 66 predicted proteins | sample MGYA00564407_ERZ1292632 | MGnify/ENA primary metagenome ERZ1292632 (study PRJEB36523, sample SAMEA6512637) | groundwater metagenome | collected 2019-01-08 | study: AquaDiva: Metagenomics assemblies of 32 groundwater samples | reverse complement strand
AAGAGTCATAATGGATTAGCTATGAAATACACCATAACAGAAGAGTTCATTGTAGCAAGTGACAAAAAGCTGTTTCGGATTAAGCGAGTATCCGACGGGCTACTCGGAGGGTACATTGAGTCCGAGCGCAATCTGTCCCAGGAGGGCGATTGCTTTGTATACGACAACGCAAAGGTATGCGGCAACGCAGTAGTATCCGACAACGCAAGGGTATACGGCGACGCAAGGGTATCCGGCGACGCAATAGTATTCGGCAACGCAAGGGTATACCACGACGCAGGGGTATACGGAGACGCAAGTGTATACGGCAACGCAATGGTATACGGCACCGCAAGGGTATCTGGCAACGCAAGGGTATACAGCGACGCAAGGGTATTCGGCGACGCAATAGTATCCGGTGAAGCATGGGTATCTTGCAACGCAATGGTATACGGCGACGCAAGGGTACAGACCGGGCACGTCACAAGGGAACATATCGCAGAGAAGAAAGTATACAAAAAGAGGGTAATAATGGACTAAGTGGATTGAAGTGGCTAAATACATATTCTCAAGGTTGCAAAATAGAAAGTCGTTGGAAAATACAATCAGGCATATAAGTTTTGAGTTGGAAAAATATTAACGGAGGCAAAATGTCTAAAATGGAAGTATCTTTTAAGTTCAATGAAAGGAAGGGTGTTTATGAATCAAATTTCGCGCTTAAAAATGCGAAATTCTACAATAAAGAAGCAATGACCATAGCAGAAGACTTCCGGGACCAAATGATGAAAGAGGGTATTGACGCCTCTGTAAATGAGTTCGGAATGATACTGCTAGGTTGCTGATATAAGACCGGGGCAATCCTGTTTTCCGTGTTAACAGGACCCCCGGCACCAGATTTAACTAAAACAATATGAAATACAAAATAACGGAAGAGTTCATTGTAGCAAACAGGAAGAGGTTGTTTCGGGTACAGCGAGTATCCGACGGGCTACTCGGAGGGTACATAGAATTCGAGCGCAATCTGTCTCAAGAGGGCGATTGCTTTGTATATGACAACGCAAGGGTATTCGACAACGCAACTGTATCCGACAACGCAAGGGTATACGGCGAAGCAATAGTATTCGGCGACGCAGTAGTATCTGACAACGCAAAGGTATACCACGACGCAGGGGTATACGACAACGCAAGAGTATGCGGCGACTCATGGGTATTCGGCGACGCAATGGTATCCGGTGAAGCATGGGTATCTTGCAACGCAATAGTATGCGGCGACGCAAGGGTATGCGGAAACGCAAGGGTATCCGGCAACGCATGGGTATCCGGCAACGCATGGGTATCCGGCGACGCAATAGTATCCTACAACGCAAGGGTACACGGCGACGCAAGGGTACAGACCGGGCACGTCACAGGGGAATATATCGGAGAGAAGAAAGTATACAAAAAGAGGGTAATAATGGATTGAAACAATATGAAATACACCATAACAGAAGAGTTCATTATAGTAGGTGACAAAAAGCTGTTTCGGGTAAAACGGGTGTCCGATGGTTTACTCGGCGGGTACATTGAGTCCGAGCGCAATCTGTCCCAGGAGGGCGATTGCTTTGTATACGACAGCGCAAGGGTATTCGACAACGTAAGGGTATCCGACAACGCAAAGGTATACGGAGACGCAAGGGTATACAGCGACGCATGGGTATTCGGCTACGCATGGGTATTCGGCGACGCATGGGTATCTGGCGACGCAAAGGTATGCGGCAGAGCGAAGGTATCCGGCAACGCAACTGTATCCGACAACGCAAAGGTATACGGAGACGCAAGGGTATTCGGCGACGCAATAGTATCCGACAACGCAAGGGTATACGGCGACGCATGGGTATCCGGCTACGCAAAGGTATTCGGCAACGCAAGGGTACAAACCGGGCACATCATAGGGGGATATATCAAAGAGAAGAAAGTATACAAGAAACGAGTTATAATGGACTAGGGAGGAAAAATGGAACAAAAAACGGAAAGAGAAGAGGTTGTGGAAAATAAAACAATATTTGAGCTTGAGCTTGAATATTATGGAGGATATGCCACTGTAAGCGCAAAGTCTCCGGAAATAGAGGCTTTTATGAATTCTGCAAGCGAAGGGAAAACCATTAAGAAGGAAAGCCTAATATGGAGCAATGGGCTTGAATTCTACGTCGGAATACCCCAACTTCCTCCGTTGCCGAATAGGAAATATGGTGTTGATTTCGGCGAAGGTAATAGAATTCTATTCGATAGGAGCAATAGCCTTGTAGACGTGTCTTTTCTAAAGATGAAGGGTCTTGGAAATGGCGTGTCATTTAAGAGCAAGTGCTCTCTTTCGGATGAAGAGGCCGAAAATGTAAAGAACGATATCGCGGCAGTCGTAAAGACTATATACTATACTTATATAAAACGCAGGAAGTTTAAAATTGTTTTGATTACGGACTGTTAACATGGAGCAAAATGGAGATTAAAGAAATGATAAAACAAAAAAAAGAAAAACCCATAAAGAATTTTAAGTTCATCCATAAAATTGGATGCGAACTTGAGGGTGGGTGGGAAACCATGCCGCTGAGGACGGTCGCCGGAGATTCTTCTGTTATGGCTGATGGGGAAATCCGTGGCGAAATAAGAACCGAACCCAAAAGGAGCCTCAAAGAATTTATTAAAGAAATTGACGAAAACTACCCCACAGATGTTGATGAAAGTTGTGGATTTCATATACATATATCTATTGAAGATAAATATCTTCCGACTCTAATGGGTAAGGAATTCTTTAATAAATTCTATATAAAAATGGGACATATATCCAAGGAAATAAGGAATTCTGGCAATAAAGATGATTACAAACATTTCTTAAATAGATATTCTGGCAAAAATTCGTATTGCTCTAAGAATTTTATGCCTATTGAGCAGATATCTGGGAAGACTTCTGAAAGAAGAACAATGATAAACTTCTGTTCATATAGAACTCATAAAACGATAGAAAACAGGATGCTACCCATGTTTACTTCAAGAAACAATGCGAGGATTGCGGCCTCTGAATATGCCATGTTTGTGGAAAACTATATAAAAGAAAATTATACAGAAGAAAAGAAATTAAAAAAACTAGTGGTGGAGGTTTAAATGTGCGTAATAATAGTAATGAAAGACAAGATGCCGACGATAGATGTGCTTAAGCAATGCGAAGACAGGAATCCGCATGGTGGTGGAATATCTTGGGTAAAGAATGGTGTTGTTAAATTCAAAAAGGGAATAGGCCATAAGGAAATATACAACATAGCCAAGAATTCTGAGGGACATTGTGTGGCGCACTTCCGAATATCAACTGTAGGCGGACAACCTAAAGAGCTTTGTCACCCCTTTCCAGTAAGCGAAAAATGTTCAGACGCCATAAGCGGGGAATCTGATGCTGTTCTTTTTCATAACGGACATTGGAGCAATTGGGAAGAGCATATGTTGGGAATGGCAATATATAGGGGTGAAACGTATCCAGGAGGCAAGTGGTCTGATAGCCGGGCGATGGCTTGGATATGTTCTAAAACAAAGTGGGACTTTCTTGAAATGATATGCTCCGACCAACGTGTTGCAATACACACAAAAGAAAAGGTACACATGTGGGGCGATTTTAAGAAAAAAGATGGGATACTATATTCCAATCTTAACTGGGAACCATACGATTATTATAAAAATAAAAATGTAATGTATGGGAATTTTCTACATAATAGAAATACCGAACATATAGAAACAGGTATGTTCGGAGACGAATTCTCTGACTCTTGGAAAGAGGGATATTTTTACGATAGCAAAACTGGATTGTATGTTAATCATAGTAAAATTAAAGGAGATTAAAATGATAAAAAGAGGAGAATATCTTTACTGTTTAGATGACAAAAAGAATGGAGATAAACTTTCTGTAACCATTGGTGAAAAGTATATGTTCCATGACCATTGTCACAATGGAAAACTTTCTGTAATAAGGGTCCTGGTAAATGGTGCCCCACTTGCCTACCAGATGTATCGGTTTTCTCGGAAAAAGAATGGATTGGCTGTCGGTCCCGTTGATTTTTCAATAAAGATTAAGGATAATATAATTATATGATAAAAAGTGGAGATATTATATATGTTAAGAATTCCGCAATTAAGATGATTGTAATGGATTAGGAGGATAAATGGAATATAATATAGAACTTTGTGAAGAGAACCATACTTATAAGGTAAATGGCATGATTAAGCCGTCTGTTTCGCATAAGATAAATCTTGTAATGAATGGCGGGAATCCAATACCAGACTATGCAATAGATTCGGTGCAGAAAGGGACAATGGTTCATAAGATAATAAAGCTGGGCTTCACTACCGGCGTTGACATTGAAAGCATAGATGAGCGTTTTAAGGGTTGGTATGATTCTTTTTCTCAATTAAAAGAAGAGCTACATTTAAGGGCGAAATGCGTTGAGAAGATTTTTTATGATGATATTTCTGATACTTGCATGACTGTTGACTATGTTGGACACGCAGACTTTGCCGCCCACCTAATAGACTGGAAGACCGGCGGTTTATATAAGAAGTATAGGGCTCAAATGGGCGGGTATTGCGCTTGCGCTTCAAAAATATTCAAACACACTGAATTTAAGGTCGCGTTGGGACAGATTTTCAAAGACGGAAAGAAGGGGAGGCTTGTTTATTTAGATAAAGAAGAATGTATTAAAGATTTTGAATCAGTTAATAGGATTTACAATATATTAACTAGTAAGGAGAAATAGATGATAAAAATTGGAGACGAACTTTATATAGTTGACAGTATTGGAGAACTGTCTCAAAATTTCAATATTGGTGAAAAGGTTATATTCCAGGGCATCAATTCTAGGGGATATCCCGTAGACGTTTGTGGAACAGGAGAAAGATGTGGAACAACCGAAGATTTTAAACCCCAAGAACTGTCAAAAACAAGGTGTGGGGAACCGTTAACAAACAAAGACTTTGGCATAGAACCTAAAGTATACAAAAAGAGGGTAATAATGGACTAACTATGAAAAAACTTAAAATTGGAGACGTTGTCATTGCCGAAAGTTCACACGGAACTGGTGTGTATAAGTACAGGGTCAAACAATTCATAGATGGGAGAATCGGTTTAATGCGGAATTCTTCTGCGTTTTCTAGTGATTTATCGTCAATGTCTGACGATATAATGTACCATATGAGCTTCTGGAAAAAGAGAGGTGGTTGGAAATTCTTTTGTGAAGATGGTTCCGAAATACAAATTAAGATTGAATATAAGAAGCGAGTAATAATGGACTAAGTGGATTGAATATGAAATACAAACTAACAGACGAGTTCATTGTAGCAGGTGACAAAAAGTTGTTTCGGGTAAAACGGGTGTCCGATGGTTTACTCGGCGGGTACATTGAGTCCGAGCGCAATCTGTCTCAAAAGGGCGATTGCTTTGTATACGACGACGCAAGGGTATACAGCGACGCATGGGTATTCGGCGACGCAAGGGTATTCAGCGACGCACAGGTATACAACAACGCAATAGTATCCGACAATGCAAGGGTATTCGACAACGCAAGGGTATACGGAAACGCAAGTGTATACGGCAACGCATGGGTATACAGCGACGCAATAGTATCCGACAACGCAAGGGTATTCGGTAGTGCAAAGGTATACGGTAGTGCATGGGTATACGATAGTGCATGGGTATACGGAGACGCAAGTGTATGCGGCAACGCAAGGGTATGCGGAAACGCAAGGGTATCCGGCAACGCACAGGTATTCGGCAACGCATGGGTATTCGGCGACGCATGGGTATCCGGCTACGCAAGGGTATGCGGCGACGCAATAGTACAAACTGGGCACGTCACAGGGGAATATATCGGAGAGAAGAAAGTATACAAGAAACGAGTTATAATGGATTAGGAGGGAAACGATGATTGTGAAATGTGAAAAGTCAGGTTCCAGGGAGAAATGCGAGGAGTGCTTCCATTCAAGAGAGCATGTTCATAGGCATAATTTAGGTTGCGATAGTGGACAATGTTATCCGTCTATAAAATATAAAATTGGAGAAGAATACATGGGAGAAATACTAAAAGAAGAAAAAATAGTTACCCCCAATTATAATTGCTTGGAGGTAAAAAATGAAACTAAATGAAATGAAAGCCGGTGACAAGGTTTATTGTATAGTAACATGCTCCGGATGTATCCGTAAGGGCCGGAAATACACCGTTGTTCTGCATGATAATGATGGAATAAATGTAAAAGAAATTGGTAGTAGTTATAAACATTCTGAATCTAATTTCTCGTTGAGAAAAAAACGGTGAACCAATAGTTTTTAATAAAGAATATAGAAAGAGAGTTATAATGGATTAGGAGGAATATGAAAGTAAAATCAGATGTCAAGTTCGGGACAGAGGTGATGAGTTGTTCATGCAAAAGCGAGTTCCAGGACGGTAGGTATGGTCATGGTAGAAGGGTTTTTAATAGAACGAAGAAATTGTTTGGAAGTATATACAGATGTACAGTTTGTGAAGGGATTAGGACAAAATAAGGAGGGAAAATGCTTGATAAGTTGTCTAAAATACAGTGCGAGTTAAATGCTCCGAAGAGTCTTAGAAATAACTTCGGAAACTATAACTACCGCTCATGTGAGAGTATACTTGAAGCGCTTAAGCCTGTTCTTGAAAAGAATAAGTGTGCGGCAACTCTTACGGATGAGTTGGTTCTTGTGGGTGATAGGATATATGTCAAGGCGACTGCGGCAGTTCACGACTGCGAGTCCGATAAGAGCGTTTCTGTAGTCGCATATGCAAGAGAGGAGCTTGCCAAGAAGGGTATGGATGGAAGTCAAATCACAGGGGCGGCCTCTTCTTATGCGAGGAAGTACGCTCTTGGCGGTCTTTTCCTTATAGACGATAGCAGAGATTCTGATTCAACAAATGACCATGGAAAATCAGAATCAAAATATAAGGAACCCGTTTCTTTAAAATCCGGGAAGGAAACAAGCGTTTCCGTAACAGGTGCCAGAGTTAATCCTGGAACCGGGAAAAGAGAGGTCAACACAAAAGAAATGGGGATAATGCTGGTAGAAAAGGAGGTTGAGTATCTGATGCTTAAGGGAAGAGTTAACAAGGGCGCGACCAATATACGCATGACCGTTAACTCTGACATGGAAAGTGTCATAACAGAGGTTGTTGCTTAATTGGGGTGGTAGTGTTCCTTTTGTGCTCTTGGCCTTATTGATTGCAATAAGCGCGGTAACGGCCCAAGATTGCGCTAGGGGCGCTTTAAATAACCCGGCGCTGGTTGTACTGGCAAATGCCACAAAAGCCAGCGCTGGGGCCAATTTTGTTTGTTTTAAGGCCGTTGTGGGATAGAAACAGTTGGTATCTGTCCATCATGTCATTGCGATTTTCAAATAAGAAACTATAGAGTTATAAGAATATAGGAGAAGATAATATGAATAGAGATTTTAAAGGGATATGGATTCCAAAAGAGTTGTGGATTAGGGATGACATGTCTTTTTCAGAGAAAATTCTTCTTATGGAGATAGACAGCCTTGATTCTGGAGATGGTTGTTGGGCTGGTAATTCCCACTTTGCAACACTTCTGAACCTATCTCCGATGACAATAAAGAATATGATAACATCAATGTCCGACAGAGGGCTAATATCACAGTCTCCGGGAGAAAAGCGCATATTGCGGTCCCTTGTGCCTCGGCACGAAAAAATGCCGGTTGGGCACGAAAAAATGCCGGAGGCGGCACGAAAAAATGCCGACTATAAGGAGAGTAATACAAACAGCAATAATACAACTACTTTGGGGCCTTCGGCTCCCATAAACAAGGATTGCGAGTGGGACGGAGAGAAAGTGGACCTTAGAAGGTTTGTGATGTACTTTCTTAAGAAAGAAGCCCCCGCGATTTTTGAGGCTGGCAATAGCAAGCAGATAGGCGGATTCTTTAGCCAATACGGGAAGATGTTTAAGAAGCTGCTAGCAACCGCCGGTAATGTGGAAAGAGCGTGTTTTGCTCTTGATTTGTGCGCTTCTTACTATAAGAACCTTGGATATAGCTGGGGACTTACGGCTCTAAACAAGAACTGGTCGTCTTTTGTTGCAGAAGCTATGGCAAAGGGGAGATAATGGATTAAATATGGAACTAGAAGATATAAATATCGGAGACGAACTTTTTGTAAAAAGGCATTGCTACGGCTCGGGGGCCTATTTTTTTATCGGGTGCCTAATAAGAGTATTAAGAAAAGATGGAATCCCGCTTCAAATACAAGCAGAAAATCTAAGTGCCCTCCGGATGGGCGAACGATGGTGGATATCGAAAGATTGTTTCAGTAAAAAAGTTTACAAAAAGCGAGTTATAATGGATTAATTATGAGATGGTTCACATCAGATACGCATTTTTTTCACAATAAGATACTTATATATGATAACAGGCCATACAAGACAATCGAAGAAATGGTAGAATGTCTTATATTGAATTGGAATAATTCTGTTTCAAAAAGGGATATTGTTTACCATTTGGGAGACTTTGCTTTTGGAAACCCCAAAAGATGGAAGCATGTAACCGATAGGTTAAATGGGAACATTACTCTTGTAAGAGGAAATCACGACCTGCAAAATGGCGCGACTCTTAAAAGATTGGTTGTTGATGGAAAACCCATATTTAACGATGTCGTTGATATAGAGGAAATAAGCATGAATTATGGAAGAGTTGTTCTTAGTCACTATCCATATAAAGATGGTAGATTTCCTCAATTAGCGCCAAGAGATTTGGGGAACTGGCAGATACATGGGCATGTTCACAATAATATGCCCAAATTCACACAAAGGAGTATAAATGTCTGTTGCGGAGTTTGGGATTACTTTCCAGTCAGCGAAAATCAAATAAATGAGATAATGAAAGAAAATTCATAGGGAGGCATCTTGGGACTATTCAAAAAAGAAGAGGTTGTTTTACCGTCTAACCTTCTGTGCTATAGCGGGTATACGTGCTGTGAAAGAGTATTAATAGCCAATAATAATCCCGAATACTGTGGCGGGTGGACAACTATTGAGATCGGATATAAGACATTCCACTGCACAAGAAGGCTATATACGCACAGGATGACAAGCTCGTGTGTCGGGTGTAAAAAGGACATGACGCCCGGCTGTTTTACAATACATAAAAGATACTATAGCCCTGAACTCATAGACAATCTTATAAGGGTGTACGAAGACAACGCTAAGATACAAAGAGGCTGTGATGTTGTGTGGTGGGACAATAAATGGTATAATAATATAATAAAGCTAATTGAAAACCCTGTACAACCCAAAATAGAAACACATGCAAAAGGAGGCAAAATAGATGATGATATTCCATTCTAGCCATGTCGGAGGACAAATGAAAAACACACATATAGATGTAATTCGTTCGCTATACGATGAAGAACTTCTGGAAAAATACAGGTTTTCCGGGTGTAGGCATTGTGGGTATGATTGCTGGGAAAAAGTCGAAGAAGACGGAGAAATAGTTACAAGGTGCCAACACTGCGGCGAATTGTATGGAAGATAATAATGAAAATAGAGAACTTGTTAAAATTAATACGGGAAAAGTGCGATAAATATGGTATAATAACTATAACTAAGAAATTCGGCAAATTCACAGTTACAGCGAGAAACAGCGCAACAGCAAGGAACATTATAGTTTTGGAAGTTAACATGTTTAACGAGGAGGAATGAAATGGGATTCTTTACTGCGATGTATGATATTATTGTCGAAGTGCCAATAGCCGTTATTAAAGACATTGCTACAATTGGTGGAATAGCAACTGGGGAAGAGCAAACATACACAAGGTCCGTTGTCGAAAAAATAGATGAAGATATAAAAGATTGAAACATGGAGGAATAAATGATTGATAATTACAGGTTTGTGGTCCAAAAAAATAACTTAAAAATAATAGTTGAGCACAAAGGAACCAACGAAGAGAGTATAACCGGCATGTTGGAAATATTTGATGATTTGCTGAGGGGTATGGGATTCTATTATGAAGGAATAATTGATGTTGTAAAGGGGGATTAATGCCAGACACGTCAAAATGCAGTGGGGTCAAATGCAATAGCAGAAATTCTTGCTATAGATATACTGCACCCAATAGTTGTGTTGGAACATGCGCAGATTTCTGTAAGGTATTCATATCAAAACCGTGCCCGATGTATTGGCCGGTTGGAACCAAAAGGAGGAACAAAAAATGAAAAATAGCGAGCTGTTTGTGGGAACCTGGCAGACTTCTTATAGTGTGCGACAAGTGGCTGTCATAATCGGGATAAAGTGTTCTACGGCAATCACATATGCGAACACGTTAAGAAGCCTTGGGGTCCCACTTAAGAAGATGAAAATAACGAATATGAAAAACATAGAATCTCTTCGTGAACTGGCCACTTCTTTGGTCCAAGGGGGGAAAAAATGATTGTACTAAGAGGTTTGCTCAAAAGTGTAAAGATGTCTAGTGGAGAATGGCAGGTGGTGTTCATAGTCCCACAGTCTGAAACCGAGTCAATAGGCGTCATGTGCAACACGTGTCAGGAAGTGGCTCTTGATATAGGGATAAAGCAGGTTGACCTGCCTATAATAGGGAAATCCTATGAAGAGAAAAAAGAAGAGTAATAGGCAAAAACTGGTAAAAGAGCTTGACGTGCTATGGTCATTGCTCGTTAGGAAGATAAATCCCCGGTGTATAATGTGCGGGACAGACCGAAACCTCCATGCACATCATTGTATTGTAAGAAAGGCGCAGAGTAATGGCGTTAGATGGTTGCTTAAAAATGGGGTATCATTATGCGCCGGGGAACATCTGTACAAACTTCATGGACAACAGTCTGATAAGGCATGGCTGGATAGATATGTTAGAACTCTGGATAGATTAATACCGATTGAAGAGCAGGAAGAGATTATTGAAATAGGACACAAAACAACAAAATTCAGTATAAATGAACTTCAACGACTTAGAGATTCATTTAAAAGGAGGTTAAATGTCTGAGCATTGCGTAAGGAGCAAAAAACAACTTGTAGAATTAAGGAATAATAGGGAAATGTATAAAGAAAGGGACGGAAGATTGATTTGCCCGGTTTGTCGTGAAAGAAGCGTCCACAATATAATACAAAGGAGGTGGGACTATTGGGAGTGTAGAACGTGCGGATTTAATGAAGATATAGATAAATGGGATATTGCAAAAAATATGCTCCACAATGTAAAAATAAAAAATGGAAGATTTAGATACAAAAAACTTAAGAATAAAAATGGAAAAAGGGATATTCAATAAACAGCAAAATACGTTTTGGCCGATGTAACTCAGCGGTAGAGTAACCGCCTTGTAAGCGGTAGGTCGGAGGTTCGAGCCCTCCCATCGGCTAGTTTGAGCGCATCGGCGTGGATATGACACGCCTGAATACATAAGGACCACACTGTAGATAAGCCTCTATTACAAGCCCAGCGTCTGCTGGAAACTCTAAAATGCTAAAAATGTTCTACTGAATGGTAGTCGGTGCGGTTGACGTCCCTAATCCGACATGCGCTCCATAAATTATGAAAAAAAATATACTGCTAATAGATATAGATTCTGTAATACCGAATCTGGCACTTAAGAAATGCGAGATATATCACAAAGGAATTTGTGATTCTGTCGAAACATCGCAGATGTTTGAATCTTGGGCCGACAAGATATATGTCAGCACGGTATTTGAGTGGAGCAAAGAGAAAACTGACCATTGGAAGTTAAACGATAGGGCCATAATAGGCGGAACAGGGCATGACTATTCCGTTAAACTTCCAAAAGAAATAGACGAAATAATACCAAAGATAAATATAGGTTTCACAACAAGAGGATGTATAAGAAAGTGCGATTTTTGTTTTGTGCCCAAGATGGAGGGGATGATTAGGCCGGTATGTTCAATATATGAAATATGGGATGGCAAATCAAAAGAATTAATGCTTTTGGATAATAATATACTGGCTCTTCCCGGACATTTTAAGGGGATATGTTCACAAATCAGGAAGGAGAAACTAAGGGTTGATTTCAATCAGGGGCTTGATTTGAGGCTTCTTTACGCAAATAGGGAGATATTGCTTGAGGAATTGCAGACAATAAGGCATCCAGAATACAAGTTCGCTTGGGACCAAGATGACGACTCTATGGTATCGAAACTTGAGTGGTTGCACGATAATCTGGGAAGATGCACGGTGTATGTCTATCAGGAAAAGTACCCTTATGAAAAAATAATGTGGAAGTTAAATGAATTAAAGAGAATGGGGCACAATGCACACCTGATGCTTCACTTATCGTTAAGAGATGATAAGAAGTACAAGAGACTGCGTTCCTGGGCTAATGCTCATGCCCTGTTTCAGGGTATGTCGTTTGATGAATACTGCAATTCCAGCGGAAAGATTGACAAGACATTAAGCAAAGTAAAAAGAAAATCACATGGAGAAGTGGTCGCGCCAGAAAGTATACAGGAGGGATTATTTAATGAATGAATACCACAAGATACAAACAATGTTTAAAAGAGAAAATGAAAGACCGTGCAGAATAATATATGGAGATTGGTCAATTCCAGAATTTGAATATCTAAAAGACAATCAATGGGAATTTACTGAAAAAGTAGATGGTACAAATATCCGAGTAATGTGGGATGGGGTGGATATTAAATTTGGTGGGAAGACCGATAAGGCTCAAATGCACTGTGATTTGATAAGTAGACTAGGGGAGCTATTCAATCCAAAGAAGGATTGTTTAATTGACATGTTTAAGCCCAAAGATGGCGCGTGTGTACCTGTTTGTCTATATGGCGAGGGGTACGGAGCCGGAATACAGAAAGGGGGGCTGTATAAACAGACAAAAGACTTTGTTCTTTTTGATGTAAAAGTGGGTTCGGGGTGGCTTAAGCGTGAAGATGTCGCCTCGATGGCCGATAGACTTAAGATTGACGCGGTTCCTGTGGTATTGACTGGGACATTACAGGATGGAATAAATCTGGTAAAATCCGGTTATAAATCACGGTGGGGGGATTTTATAGCAGAGGGTGTTGTTGGTCGGCCAATAGTAGAATTGAGGGGTGGGTATGGCCGTAGAATAATAACAAAAATAAAATATTGTGATTTTGGAACAAAATGAAAATACTAATAGCTTGCGAAGAAAGTCAAGCCGTAACCAAAGAATTCAGGGCAATAGGGCATTATGCATATAGTTGCGACTTGTATTCATGTTCTGGAGGGCATCCGGAATGGCACATAAAAGGAGATGTTTCAAAAGTTTTAAATGATGTGTGGGATATGATTGTTTCTTTTCCTCCATGCACATACCTAACTTGCGCTGGAAATAGGAGTTTCAGCTTGCGCATGAATTCCAATGAAAAAGTTGAAGCGAGAATAAGAGAGAGAGAGAGGGCTGTAGATTTTTTTATGATGTTCGCAAATCATACATGTCCTAAAGTGGCAATCGAAAATCCAGTTGGTTATATGAACACTTTTTATCGTAAACCAGACCAAATAATCCATCCTTATTATTTTGGGGATAACGCCCAAAAAAGAACTTGTTTATGGTTAAAGGGTCTTCCCACTTTACTACACGTTGACCCAGCTACTCTTAAAAAGCCGGAACCGCTATATATTTGCGCTGGTGAAAAATGCAAGGGTAAGCGAATAAATTGGTGCGAGGGGAAGCGTGGAATAAAAGGCGGACAGGAAGAAAGGTCAAAGGCAAGGAGTAAAACATTCCCAAGTATTGCCAAGGCTATGGCTGAACAATGGGGGAAAATTTAATTTTTGGTAACGATATTGGCGCTTCATGGATTGTGATTAATATAAATAATTGAGGCCCCCATTTATGAGGGCCTCGCACCAAACAATATAACTGCTTGGGTTGTTATATGCTAGACTTTGTTTTTCTGGAGAATCTATTAGTCTTATTGTAAAGAGCGAATAGGTCTTCTACGTCCTGTATGCAGTGTTTTAGGGTGTAATCCATAGCCCACTTTTCACCGCGCAAACAGCCATGTCTGGCTGACAAAGAAAGCCTATCTTTATGCGTTTCACCGCAAAGCGCACGACATCCGTTTTCAAGACTATTTCTGGATAACTTAAACTTCTTCTTGAGATATACCCACGTATCAGATTGGAACAGTTCCCCATAGGAAGGGAACTCCAAGCCGCATATTACAGCCCGCGTTCGCATAAACGGAAAATCGAACCCAACACCGAAGTGGGCAACAACCCTGTCAAAGCCACGTAATGCGTCAATAAGGCCCGCCACAAGCCTTTTGTCGTCTTTTGGCTGGTCGTGTATGTTACTTGGTTTTAAGGTGCTTAAATCACGTTTTTGAAGGGTATCAAACAGTATTTTGCCGGTTTTTGAGTCTTTTATAACCCAACAGAACATTATCCCCCAGTCTGCGTTTAGATTTTCAGTCTCAATATCAAGAAAGGCTATTCGTTCCTCTACTTTGCCATTTTTATTGTCAAAACACTTCGTATGACTTATCCCATTATGTCTGTGAACACATCTATACTTCGCCCTATCAAGTATTTCTTGTTTGGTACAGTTTAGTATGTTTTTCATTTTATCCTTTACCAGTTGTCTAATTTGTAGTTATCTTCGCCTATTATGGCTGGGTTTTGGCCGCTAATTATCCTTTCCTTTCTCTCAATAACAATAATCATTATAATCCCAACAGGCCATATATATGCCTGGTCTCTAGGACTCAGTTTTAATATCAATTTTGCAAGAGTCTGTATTAAGACCAAGCGTATATATGAGATACTCAAGTAACCTTTGAGATTCGTTGATATCGTTTTTAAAAAACACCATTGGGATTCTTTCATTTTGATTTTCTATTGTGTAGCTATCGTTTGTTTGTGTTATATTTATCATAATATTGGGCGGCGGGATTCCTACCAGGTTGGCCTTGTGGCGTTTAGTTGGTCAGACAACTTGCTCACACGGAGCGGCGCGCACCCAATCCCGCCTAATGCTATTTAGCCTCCGACTTCTCTATCTTGTGTCCTATTCCAAGAATTCCCAGACCGTTCATCATTATTATAAAAGATGGGTCGGAAGACATTGACTTTACGAGAGCAATAATAGACGCAGTATCGAAAGTCATTCCCGCTATTGTGCTCAATATCCCAGCAAGACCGGACAGAAAAAGCGCGGTCCCGCCTATCTTGGTCTTATACCCATCCAGTGCTGTCCACAATTTTGATATGCCGGATATCTTTCCCAAGAAGTTAATTATTGTTTTCATTATTCCTCCCAAGTTTTCTTTTCAAATATTGTACCACTTTCCACGCTATTTGGCAAGCCGTTTCTATGCTTATGCTTATTGATATACTCCTGATGTTTTTTGGCAAATGGGGAAACATATAGTTTAATCTTTTGCAAAACCCTTGCCCCAGTTTCTTTCATATGCCATATAAACGCTTCTCTAAAACTACCCAATTTCCTCTTGTTCATTTGTTACCACCAAGCGAACAATATCACCGCCATCGATAGCCAACTTGATTTTAACAAACAGGTCAATGAAAACATCTTTACAGTCATAGATTACATCTATTCCACGATTTTTCCCGACCAATATGCAACCAGATGTGTTTTCGCCTGTATTGCCGCAGTGAATCCTTACCCCTGAAAACATTGGCACTTTTAACACTAGCGGCATATCTCTTTTAAATCTATTCGAGTACGTTATTATTATATCATATATCCCAACTGGAATACAAGTTATATTTTTTATTTTTACGCCAATCGGTCTTGCGACGTCTTCAAGCGTATAACATTTAAAGAAGTCAGTGGCTATGACCCCCATGGTTGACTTGTTTGTAAACCATTTTCTTTTTAGAAATATATCCATATTATTTTCTATTTAGAAGCGCATCTTCTATTCTACCAAGACGGGAGTCTATTGACTTGTAAACAACCTTTATTTCCAGCACGTCTGTTTCTATATTTTTTACCCTAGATGGAAGATTTTGATAGCCGACGGCCATTGTCCCGCATGTGAACGCAAGCCCCGTAAGTATTATTATCTGTCTTATAAGAATCTTGTTATTAAAAATAGATGTATTGCCTGACCCATTCGGTTCTCCGCCAAAAGCCCGAATTGTTTTCTTATATATCTTTTCCATATTATTTCTTCCATTTCCTCCACACTTTTGCCAAATCTGGCAAACAATCTGTCATAAGTTCCGACACTTTACCACCCCATTTTGTGCTTGATATACTCCCAAACCGGCAATACTATCAAGCTGATGCCGCCGGCGACGGCTGCGGAGCGCTTGGAGTTCTCGTTTTGCAAGCCGCGCACCTGCTCCGCAATGCCGGGCTTACCGTTTCCGTTCACAGTCCGCTCAAGGCATTTTACGCGGCTGCATAGGCCGACGTTCTCGTCCTCAAGCAGTAAAAGTATGCGGTCTATTTTTTCTTCCATCGCTTTTTTCTCGCGCCTAGTATCCGTCGGTGCAGCTAATTAGCCGCCTCATAGAAAAACTGACCATTAATTGTTTTTGTCCCGCTAGCAGTCCATGGCGCAGCCGCCCTATCCCTGTAAAGCGTTATCGTGGTTGAGTTGTTGGCGGGAGATATAATGGCGGTGCTAACGAATGTCCCATCATCTACGGCATCCCCCGTTTTTATTGCTACCCCATGCCCTGCCGCTTGGGTGGCATAGGGAACCGTAAAAGTTGCGTTCGTAGCATTACTTGTTCCCGATATTTGGAAATTAACGAACACTGTTTTTCCTATTTTTTTTACATACATAAATCCCGTAGGACTTGCGGCCCATCCGACTATAGTGGAGGCGGAAAAATAATCAAACCACTGCATATTAAAAATATCATTAAATGCTTGTATGTCCCCCCTTACGTCAAGTGCTACAGTCGGTGCCGTCATCCCGATGCCGACGAAGCCCGCTGTTGAACCCGAACCCGAAACAAACAATGATGTCTTCCCTGTACCTGTTGAAAATTCAATTTTCCCTGTCGGATTAGTCGTCCCGATACCAACATTGCTATTATTGGTGTACACCAATCCGCCCAGCGAAACATTGGACGACACGCTCAGCCCATACCCGCCGCTGTCGCCGGTTACGGTCATCCCGCCTGTGAACGTCTGGCTTGAGCCCAGTAAAGCGGCGCTGCTTGCGGCTATCGTAGCCAGGTTGGAGCTATAGGCCTGCACGTCGGTACCGATGGCCAGACCGAGATTGGTGCGCGCCGTCGCCGCGTCGGAGGCCCCTGTGCCGCCGTCGGCTACGGCTAGGTCGGTTATGCCCACAATACTCCCCCCCGTTATGCTGACGGAATTGGATGCCTGCGTGGCTATGCTGCCTAGGCCGAGATTGGCGCGCACGCTGGCATGACTATAGAACCCCGTTAGTGCTATTGAGGAAGCCACAACGCCTGACCCAAGATTCCCGGCAGATATGTTCGCGGCGGCTGCGTTTCCAGTTATTGATAACGGGTAGGAACCCGTGGCGCTGGAAGGAATCATCGTTAAAATATGCGTGGTCACTGTTGAGAGGTCCACGAGAGACGTTGAAACAGTATCTGTTGTATACCTTACGCCCGTTAAACTGGTCATGGGCCATGCTGTTTTACAGTCTCCGTTTATGCAGGAGGATGTTGATGTGGCCGTTAAGAAGTTCTGTACGGCTGTATAGGTGAAGGTTGTATTCTGTATCTCTGATTGGGTCAATCCGCTTGGCAAATTCGTGAGACTAGAGCCGTCCCCAATAAAATAGTTGGCGGTAACGCTGGCCACAACCACCATGTTATTATTAAACGATGACTGGCTGCTTACATACAGATTGTCAAGCACACGTAATGCTCCATTCACGAACGAGTTTGTTGACGTGAAACCGCCATTCGCCGTTATTGACTTTGAAAATGTGTTTAAGCCTGTGAATGTTTGTGTGGATACTGTATATGCTGCGGTTGATATTGCCAGTTCAATCATGGAGAACTTGGCGTTAACAGTGGATTGCTCTATTTGGGATAATGGAAAAGAACCAGTAACTTTAGTTGAAGCCAGCGTGTCTATCCAAACTGGATTTGAGTAAGAGATAGTGGTATAAATGGCGGTTGATATGGCTGCCTCGATTGTTGAGAATCGTGCGTTAACGGTTGACTGTTCAACCTGCGATAACGGGAAAGACCCCGTAACCTTCGTTGAGGCCACTGTACTTAACCAAGCGGGGTTCGTATAGGATATGGTCGTATAAACTGCTGTTGATACCTCTGCCTCTATAAACGAGAATCTGGCATTAACTGTTGACTGTTCAACCTGCGACAACGGAAAGGAACCCGTAACTTTTGTCGAGGCTACTGTATTTAACCAAGCGGGATTTGAGTAAGAAACAGTCGTATAGACAGCCGTGGACAGGGCCAAATTAATCGTTTGCGTCGCCAGCCATATGGCACTTATCTGTGCCGAAGTGGGGATTCCTGTAAGGTTGGAGCCATTACCGTAGTAATTGACAGCATTGACAGAGCTAAATGCAATAATATTCCTACCGGCAGTGATATCAGACGCGGCATTAATGTCATTTGCGTAGACAGAACCTTCCGCGATGATGTTCCCAGAGGTATAAAGGACGTTATAATATGACTTGACGCCGATTGGGTAGCTTATAATTGCTACACCAGACCCACCGCACCCGCCCCCGTATAACCCGCAGACTGTCGAGCCTGACCATACATCCCCGCCCCCGCCTCCACCACCGCCAGTATTGGCGTCCCCACTCTCAGCAGCACCATCAACCTCACCATCTCCACCCCCTCCCGCTCCCCCAACTGTGGTAAACGGACCCCTAGAGCCTCCGCCACCGCCACCGGCATAATACGTGTTGGTCCCGCTTATATCGGAAATCTTTCCGTCTCCCCCGTTTCCGCCGACAGTCGCGGCTCCATTATTCCCGACTTGCCCAGCGCCCCCACCTCCACCACTGCCTCCATTGGCAGCATCACCACCAATATGCCCATTTGGTTTTTCCGGGAAGCCGTGGGCTGAGGGTACGTTCCTGTCCGCGCCACCCCCGTTGCCTCCATTATACCCTCCGGAGCCGCAACCGGCACCAGCACCTCCACCCATTGCACTGTACCCGGAGAATGTGGTTGAACTCCCTTTTGTGGCCGGGTAGTTAAGTGCGGCACCAATTACCACTGGAAGCACAGAACCATTTATAGGAACTATTGTGTCTAAGACCTCTCCGCCTCCGCCACCCCCGCTATCATCCACACAGGGAGTATTAGTCCCGCCGTTACCACCAGGTCCCACCAACAAGACCCTGGCGGACACCAGATTGGCCGGGGGCGTGAAGTCTCCATTAGAAGTGAATGTATGAACTTCCCATGTTATTCCGTCCTTATTATAAGTCGTTATTGTGCCGCCCGTCCCGGCAGATGTCACCGAACTGGAGACCAATTCCCCTATAAATATCCCGTACTTGGCCGTGGCGCTGGATGTGACAGTCAGTAGTCCTGATACAGCAACGCTGGAGTTGACTGCCAATGGGCCAGAGATGGTAGTGCTGGAGCCAACAATCAGCATCCCAGATATTGTAACGCTTGAATTTACGGCCAATGGGCCAGTCATTGTGTCACCAGCCCTTAAAACTCTTGTATTTATATCTGCTTGTAACGCCGATGTTGATTGTGATATGCCATATAGAGAATTCAGGCATGTACCATCTGGGAAACAAATACCAAGAGATGATGAATTGACAGATGTGCTTATGCTTATATATGAATCTTCTATAGTTACTATATTATTAATTTTGTCTACGCATAAAAGAGGGCTTGCTACGCATTTTTGATACTGGCCGGGGATTTCGCCCTCGTCAAGAAGGTCTTTTCTATCTGCCAAATCTCTGAAATTCTGGTTAATAGCCCCAATGTCTTGCTGTTTGTCCGTGCTCCTATTATAAAACGGGACATCCTGGCATAGGCCAGTTCCATTGAAAATAAGAAATAGAAAGATAAGATTAAACATTAATCTTCCTCTGACATGTTTGATGGGGTGTTGTCTATTACCCTAACCTTATCCCCTCTAAGATTTAACCTGTTTAATTCATTAATTATTTTTTCTTTTACCAAAAGATAATTGTTTTTAAATATTATCCCCGATTTCGCCCTTTCTTCTTTAGTCAACCTTTTGTCATTTTGAACACGCATAAATGCGGAGTACATATGCCCCCCCGGTTCAAACGCATTAAGCACTGATATGTCATAATATTTTAGAAGATTCTCGTCTATCGCTTGTGGATTTAATCCAAATATGGCACTGGCGAGAGCCCCAACCATCGCACTTTCGGCATCTATTTCTGGGTTTAATTTCGCCGCAAAGACACTCCTGAACCACTCAGCGTCTCTATCATCATTTAATGCTTCTGTCATTAATTGATACCCGGCATCGGATATTTCCTGAAACTTGGTGCCGCTTGCTCTGACATTTGCAGATTCAAATGTAATTGGACCAATTTCAGGCATCCCAATATCTGAATTATCCATCATAAAATCAAATGCCGATTGCGCTGGTTTCAATAAAACATCTGGTGTTGGCATAAGACCAGGCAACATGCCCCTATACATGTGGGCAATCCCCTTTTTAAATCGTATACTCTTTTTCTCCAATTTATTGTGTATTTCTTTATCATATCCTGTGAGTGTACGTCCAGAAACAGATTCTAATGCCAAAATTCCAGGACCACCAGGCTCAAATTGAGAAAACAAAGTTGTTTCCATATCATGCCTGAGCATATTGTGCAAATCGGCAAATGGAAGAATGTGGTTTATCCCAACAGTCATTGGTTTTCCAGTCTTCGTTCTTACTCCCGGTACAATAAGAAAATAACCCTTCTTACTTCTGAGATATTCTATGTCTTCTTTTGTGGGTCCTATGCTCCTTAATGAAGAGGAGTTTATATTCCCTATCAATACGGCCATTGTTCTTAATTTTATCGGGTTCATCAGCGCCGTTTCGACTAAAAGAGGGAACGATAAAACCTTAAATGATAAAAATGGTATATTATATACAGGATTTGACCTTAAAAATCTTGTTAGAGGCGACACTTTTGCGTAATCAAGCCCCCACTTAAGAGCTTCTTTTGCCGCCTTCCCGGCATCTCCATGTTTTTCCATCTCGTCTATAAACTTCATGAACTTATATAAATGCTCATCTTTTTCATATCCAGCACCGACCATCTTTATGGTTCTTGATAGTGGTAAGCCAATCTTTTGTTTTAGAATACCACTTGCTTTCAGAGTTTCAATATCTGTTCCCATGCTTTTAACAAGTTCCTCTTTTGTAAAAGATGTAGCAAATAGATTATTGTCTACAGCTTTTTTATACATTGGGTGTCCTGTTTTCATATATTTTCTAGCCTTTTCTAAAAGAAATGGCTGTTTTAATATCGGAACTCCACCAAAATGCTGAACAATCATGTTGCCGAATCTGTTTACCTGCCTGGCGGCAGGACTAAGTGGAACTTTAGAGAATTTAAATGCCGAAGATAGTCCGACCCATGCCTTATTCATGAACTCGTATATTTCCCCACTAGAATGTACTCCAGCAAGATGCTCGATGTCAGAAAGTACTTCGTTGTGTACATACTTGTTTCTTAATGGCCCCCACTTTTTACCAACAACTCTTGTGAACATATACCCAGGCTTATTTGATACCCAATCGGTCTCTTTAGATAAATCGGTAAAAAGTCTCCAGTTGTTTGCTATTCTTTCCTGTTCTTGAACAGTTCTGGCTATTCTATACGCCGGAGGCTTCATGCCCAATATCCTTTGCTCCAACTGGTCCTCCAATCTTCGTTTCTTTAGTGCGTTTGAAAGCACACTCGGACCACCTCTATAATATTTTTTAATATATTTTTGCCCCAATTCTTTGGCTCTTTTTATTTTTTCCTTTTGGGGAAGAGAATTAAAAGCTATTGCCATGTCGTCTGTAAAGCCAATATTCTTTAATCTTTCTGTTAGATTATCAACTAATCCATTTGCGGTTAGTAGTGTCTCTTCACCAGTCGCTATTTTTTTCGATATAAGGGGGTCATCAATCATTTGATATACTCTGTGTAGGTATTTATCCAGATTATTTAGAATTATATCTGCGCCGTCTTCTTTCAACATTCCGGTTTCAAGACCCGTTTCAACAAGTTTCAATGCCTTTAGATTTATCAGTCTCTTCGCATCTGATAGGTCTTTTAGGAACTTTTGTGGTTCTTTTATGCCCATACCGACAAGTTCCTCCAAATTCATAAAACTGGCTCGCTCAAATGTGTCTTCGTCCCAATGCTTGCCTTCAAGGACTTGTGTCGAAAAAGCCTGAGCTTCTTTGCTTAATCCGTGCCAAAATGGAGCACCGGCCTCATATGCGAGTTTGTCAGCTTCTTCATTTAATCTCTTAAATGTCTTCATTCTGTCAAAAAAAGCATCAGCTCTTTTTAGTCCATATTTATATGATGTAAATTTTTTAACAAATTCAGGTATTACATCTATCGCTTTTTCTATTGCTATAACCCCGGCTCTTCCAGAGGCCGTAACGCCACCCTTTAATATGGCTCCCCACTTCTTTGCCATTATTCCTTCGCCTATCGGTTCTGTTATATATTCTACTATCGGACTTTTATCTACTCTTAGAAATGCGGGAGCTTTTGCAGTATAATAATCCGCAACCGCTTTGAAAAATGGTTTTATGGCCTTCTGTCCTGCTGAACTTTTAGCCAACATGCTCATTCCTTTTCCCCATCCCATCAACCCAATGCTTATTGGATTTGTAACATAATCAGCAGATGTCTCTGCAATTGCCTCACCTAAAACCTGTGGTGTGCCATATGCAAAATTCATCCAAACTCTATTAAATTGAGGCTCCTGATTTCCTCCTTTTCTACCAAGCGCATCTCTGCTGTATATATCTCTTACATATTCAACGGCTTTCGTTCTTGCCCACTTATTCCCAGATTCCCAAACCTTATATATTTCTACGGCGGTATCAGATAACTTTTGCGGCTTTACAATATGTGTTAAATCAGTTTTTACTGTTGATGTCTGTGTCGGTGATATGGCATATCCAGATTCTTCCAAGGCAGAGGATAAATCTACTATTTCTTCTGGTTTTGGTTCTTTCTGGTCATCGAAGATTCCACTCAAATCAATTAAATCTTCGGATATCGTCGGGGCACCTACTCCCGGTTGAGACGGGGGGGCAACTACAATCGGTGGAGTTGATGGAGCAATATCAGCTACAATATTTTGTAGTTCAAGTTGTTCCTCGGGAGTTACCGCCCTTATTATCTTATTTTCTTTATCTTCCTGTGATTCTGGCATAATATTGTTTGTTTAATTCTGCTATTATTGAATCTTGAAGTGGCACATCTACACCACCCTGGGCAAGCGATGCTCTAACAGTCTTTTCCTTGTCTGGAGAATATTGCCAATCTGGGATTTTAGACCTGTATATTTCTATTATTTTCGCGGCCTTAAGTTGTAACGAAGTGGGTTCTTTCCCACTAGTCTCAATTTGCTCGGTTATCTTTGGCTCTAGTGGTTCCAGAAGCAGCGGGGATATTTTGCCTAGTTCTTTTTCAGCATTTTTAATCTCTTTTTTTAGAACCTCCAATCCCTTAGATAGTGCTTGTGCTTCTTTTTGCTGCTCTTCGGATTGAAGCATTGGCTTCATTCTTAATAGAGTGGCTTGAAGAATATCATGCCTTTTCTTTAAATCCTCAAGTGGTTCTTTTCCAGCTTCTTTCCGTTTAAGGTCAATATTTACTATTGATTCAGTCTGCTTCTGTGCCTGAGTAAATGTGGCAAGATTTATTACATATGGCAAAAGAGGCAAATTCGGACTTGTCGCCTTTCTCCGCATATTCTCCGCATCAACCATTTCTGTCGGAACCTCTCCGGCACCCGGAGAAACGCTTCCTATTTTTCTTTTTAATTCTATCCTTTCCTCAGAGCTTATTGGTATTGCAACTTTATGAATATTAGACCAATCAATCTTGTCAAAATCAACCCCTTTTGGCAATTTCAGTTCTCCACTTATAACCCCCTTCATCGCTTCTTTGGCTAAATCACGTTCTAAAACATCTTTTTCTTCTATTTTTTTACGTTTGACATCAAAATAGGTCTTACCAAGTCCTCCGATAGTCTCAGCAAGAGTCTGTAAGGGATTGACCCGTTGAGATTTAAGACTTAAAACCTGCTCTGCAAGTCCAGTCGGTAATTGTGCTTTGGGTATAAATTCCATAAATTCCTTATAACGGATAACCTGTTGGTCTTCCACCAGACATATCTATTTCTGTGTTATTTTTCTGTGAGCCTTTAAACAGACCGGCAATACCCCCACCAATACTAGACAGAATGTTTCCGACTCCGGTAAACTTTCCACCACCGCCCAAATATCCGCTTGCGATAGACCCGACACCCTGTATTAATGAATTAAGAAGAGAATTCTTACTATTCTCCTTAAGTTGCTTTTTTGCTAACTTAAGTTGCTTCTCAAACATCTCTATTTCCCTATGTTGACTTAATTCCTGCCCTATTGCAGAAGCAAGATTTGTAAATAATTGCTGATTCTGTTGTATATCAAATCCAAAAGATTCAAATATTTTTCCCGCCATAAATTGTGCTTCCTGTTGAGCAATCTGTCCACGAAACTCTGATTCCCTTTTCCCCGCCTCGATTCTTGAGCCAGCCATCCCAGCCGCCTCTATGTCTGAACCTCTCAAACCTCTTGCTCCAGCTTCACTTTGTGCCATTGCCGCGCCAATTTCCCCGGTTTCTTTTATCCCGGCAATCTGTGGAGCTATTGACTTGGATGTTTCAGCAAACTGTTGCTGAACATACGGAAGAACAGATGTCATCTGTTGAGAATATCCCCGCTTTATCAAATCAAATATGTTCTGCGGATTCATCGCAGTATTTATCGCCGCCTGAGACTGTTTCAGGTTATCAAAAATATTCGGACCAGTCATGTTTGTCTGACTTGGAAATCCCGGAACGCCGCCACTTCCTTGCGCCATATATCCTCCCAATAAATTATACTAAATTTTACTCCCAACGCAACGACTTATATACTGAACGTATAGAATATAATGACAATGGTCCTTGACCTCCAGCATATTCTATTTCAAATGATAACCAATTAAATGCTATTTCTTGTTCTATAGAAACGGGGAATTTGGCCACAAAATACCCGGACTCGTCCGCCTCATCTAATCCGACAGAATTTAGACTATATGCCGTAGTGCTACCATTTATATAGCATTTCACCGTCAAATCAATATTCTGACCCTGAGTTTCGGATTTAAGTGTCAAATAAACTCTTTTAAGCAATTTCTTTACAACAGGGTTCCCATAATCATAATCAGAAGTCTTTATCTTAAATGAATAATTCCCACCATTGTCTGTGGTCCCGGTGCTTTGCTGGTATATGTATCCAGTATTCTGACTATCGCCTGTATATAATTTGTTATCATAAACAACTGCCGCTCCAGCATTAATACCATCAAAAAGAGTGAATTTATCGTTTCTATCGTATATTATTGTATTATTATTGTATGCTGTTTGTACTACAGATGTAGTATAAAATAGATAATATCTGTCTTTAAAAACAACAGATGCCATTACTGGTATTCCATTTCCCTCTTTCCAATCAACGGTTATTGCGTCCAATCTGGTTGTATCGGAACTTGTGTATGGCGATTCGTATACTTTTATGCCCAAATACGTATTAGTAGCTACAGCAACAACGCTGTTTGCTGTCTGAACCGTCCATGTGGCCGTATCTCTAGTTACCTGATTGCATGATGTACCACTGGTTGTCCAATAACTTATAGCCCCCCCTCCTACAATAGCCGTAACTGGCCTAAAATTGCCCCAGGACGTCATTCCAGTGGTGTTTACACAGTCTGCTATGTAATACCCTGTTGCCGTGGCTTGTAGGCCAACCTCGTCAATTTGCGGCGTTTGAGTGCTATAATCTGTTGAAAAATCGGCTTTATACTGCCAATATCGCTTGGTAAACGGTATCCTGTATGACTGTGTTGAACCAATGGCCGAATATGAGGGATTATCCCCCATCGCCGAAGCCGTGCTCTGTCTCAAAGAATATGTTATTGTTGAACCCGTTGGGGCCAGGTCTGTTCTGCTAAATGGCCCTCCTGTCGGCGTTGAAAATGTGGTATCAAAGATAGGGGATACCCAAGAGGCTGTGGACTTTTTAATAAACTTAAAATTACCAAAGCCGTTATTTAATGGAACTGACATAAAACCCGCAAATGACGATGTAGTTAATGCTAAATCAGTAAACGTACAAGATGTAGATACGGGCACGGCCTCTGATTGCGTCATTGTAAATATGCCTTCATTTGTTCTATTTATATTTATTGTACCAGTTGAGTTATTCGGTACTTGGCCCATTGTGCATAAAGTGGTTATTGAACCCCCGATATTTTTTTTTATCGTTGTTGATGCGGCACCCACGTTATAATATTCTAGTGTAATATAATACCCAGAACCTTGCGCCACACTTGACCATGTGCCTGTAGATATAAACTTAAATGAAGGAGATTCTGACGCGATTTTATAGTCAAATGTAAAAGTACCTACTATTGCTGTTGAAGTAGAAAACATTCTAAGTCCCGTTCCAATTAAACCAGTTTGATTCGTGTATGCTATTCCTGATAAAAATGCCACAGACGCAGTAGATGTATTTGTCCAAACTGGATTGGCTGTATAATTCAAATCTTCAAAGTCCTCATACCCAATCTCTAAATATCCTGGACTTGTTGAAGTAGATGTGTTTGATTGAGTCCCGGTGCTCCAATCTATCCCTTCTGTCTCGACATGACTCCATGTACTAGGAACAACTGAACCTGGGTAAATAGATGTAGAAAGGGGTCCTTCCTGATTTAAAGAAGAATCCGCAAGCCCGGCCTCCCATTGCTCCTGCGATGTGTATGATTTTGACCTTTGATTTGCTGAATTATTTACTATATCATCAGTTATATCTCTAATTGGGTCGCTTATCCTTTCAATAGTCGCTCCACTCATCTTCTCAAGGCCCCTTCGAGACATCCAAACAATAGAGTTGTCTTTTTCTTGGGAGGTTCTACCATCAATTATACCAATTTGATTGTTTATCTGCCTTAATGTAAAATCCCTCCTATCGTTGCCATATAGTCCCCATATATCGTTTTCCCTACCAATAAGAAGGGAATTTTGGTACGTTCCCATTATTGCTTTAATCCGTTCTCCATCGTTTGTGCCCGATATATCTATAGATGAAGGAGATGTTGACCTTCCTGGGATAACAAGAGTCCAATCTTCACCATTTCCCTCTCCAGAAAGCCTTATCCTTGACAATTCTCCGGAAACACCGGATATTACAACCCTGTTTCTAAAGTTCCCAATCTTGTCTCCTATTGGCATCCCTGTTATACTTTTAGTTGATATTCCATCCCAATAGAATGGGGTATCTACACCATTGGTGCACCAAAGTTTGCCCAAAGTCTGAGTACATTCAAAGTTCTCTACTGTATTAAATCCGCTTAGACCAGATATTGAAGTACATAATCCATCCCATTTGGAATAAAAAAAAGACTGGCTAGAGTTTATAACCATAAATCTCTGGCCGTCTGGAGAATTAAACGCCCACATCCCCTTTATTGATTTTAAATCAGAACATGGAACAGTATTATATACTGTATATCCATTTCTTCTATATACACTTAAATCCTCATCAAACAGGACGTTTAGGGATGTTTGCAAGCAATTTGGCGGTATTTTAGCAGATGACCACTTGGTAACCAATCCGCACTGAGTAAATTCGGGATATAGAAATTCTTTCTCTCCACCATCAAGACCTTGTGAAAAGACCGCAGAAGGAACCAAAAGTAACGATAAAATTATCTTTAACATGATTCATTTCTACTGTTTCCCGATAAGTGACGGTCTATAATTAGGTCTCTGCATACACGTTTCTTTCATCATTTGGGCCATTGAAGTGAATATTTCCAAATATGCTTTTGTCTTTTCATATCTTTCATCTATAATGGAAGCCTTATAGGCGGCATAGTATGAAAGTGAATAATGATAAGCGTAAAGGTCTGTGCTTCCATTAAACGGATAAGTTGTTGAATTTGTTGTTAAATCATTAGAATATGAAAGATAGTCAACTTTTATTGTAGCGGTATCAGTGACCACTGTCGGATGCGGTGCAAAACCAATCATTGTCCTGCTGGAAAAATTGATAAAATAGTATGTAGGAAGTCCAGATACATCTTCCCATTGAGCAGAACGGCCATCAAGACCCTGTGGGGTCATTTCCTGTATTGCCAAAGAATCTCTAGTAACACGATATGCTGTTATGAAAGAATCTGGCATCTGATAATATATTGTAGTGGTGCTTAATGTAAAAATATATGAACGCTGAATACACTGTGATTTAACATCGGAAATTTTCTGCCCCTCATTAATCCAACCCTCTATTGTTGTTGTGGAAAATCTACTTCTTGATGTTATTGTGTCATTTACAAGATACCTTGTCTGTTGTGTTAAATCAGACAGATTCATCTGTGCGAATAATGGAGAACAAACAGACAGAATTATTAGTATTACGGTTTTTATCATACAAAATCCCCGCCCATATTTCAGAGCGGGGGTTATTAGTCAGCAGAATCGTACTGTTGTTCACCAAGTAGATATATACTTGCGCCACTCCCGTCAATAACTCTAGCGTACAAGATGGCTTCGCTATAATCTTCCACTTGAGACCCAACACCGGGAAACTTCCTGCCTGGCAATGTGGCTTCGCACACAGTCGCAGATGCCGATATTGTTGATAGGCACACAGTATCAATAACTGTAGATGTCGTATGAATCTGCGCGTATCTACGTTCAACATCAGCCGCCATAACTGTGGTCCACGAAGTAGATGCAACAGTTACTAAAAAACCAGACCTTGTATCCCCATGATTCCTATATATCTTCTGAACCTGGACATACAATCTGGGCGCTGAATTAACTGTAATAACAGCAACCATCCCAATTAGAAGCGCTATTAAAAGATTCTTTTTCATAACACTCCTTAATTACAATGAGATATTGTGTGACTGCTAACTGAAACAAAGGCCCCCGCTCCAGTGCCAGAAGAAACACAGACAGGAGAATCAACACAGTTATTGCAATAATACATCTGTCCGACTGCTGTTGGTGTTACGGCATTTAACTGTGCAAGACTCCTGGAATATACCTGAACATATCCGGCAGTTGCCGTAACGTTGGTTCTCGCAGTAACAGAACTATCAGAAGTTATAGAACCAGTCCAGGTCTGTGCGCCAGTAGTCGCTGTGAATGAAGATATAAAGTTTGCATCTCCAAAGTACACATCATCACTAAAGGTAGCATCATCGGTAACTGTTAAATCATCAGTTGCCGATAAATCAGGCGCAGTAACAGACGCTGAAAAAGTAGCAACACCGGCAGTTGTCACTGTAGATACTGAATTGGCCGCACCGAGCGTAACCTGACCATCGGCATCTAATGTGCTGCTAAATGCTCCTGTAGTTCCCGAAAAAGCACCACCAGCACTAACAGATGCGCCACTTATTGTACCAACATATATTGTCCCAATTGGTAAAGCAGATGTTCCCAAATCATATGTAGATGCCGCTCCTGGCTTAAGGTGCCCAGAAGAATCAACTCTCCAATAAGAATAACCAAGTGGGGTACTATAACCAAGTGTTGCATAATCGCCTTGTTCCGCTTTTACGTAGCCAAACATGGCAACGAAAACCAGAAAGGCGGCAAACGCCATTATTTTATTTTTCATCTAAATCCTCCCTGAATTAACCATTACTACGAAGTCTGTCCATATTGTTTATCATTGGGTCTCCGGGCTCAAGCATTAGACCTATTCGTTTCCATTCTCTAATCAGATGGTCATACTTGTGCCTTTCAAGAGCCTTTTTTAAGGCTGGCCCCCAATCAGGACTATCACGACGAACAACCCCCAAATCTCTGTATGTTTCAAGAACATCTTTAAATTTTCTTTCAAGCTCTTCTCTGCGAGATTCTAGTTGTCTTCGTTTTGCAGGGTCCTTTACCCTCTGATTTGCATGAGCGTCAAGTTGCCGTTCAAGTATTTTTATCTTATGTTTGATTGATTCCTTATCTATTACAAGGTCATCAATCTGTGAAGTTGGTGAATAATCGGTCTTTTCTCTAAGTTCACCGGCTCCTGCCATGTCCTTAAGAGAATCAAGGTCGTTTTTAATATGTTCAGCCGTCTGAGCGGTTATCATAGTTGTTTCTTTGGTTGTATTCTTGGGTCTCATTTCTTAGACTCCTTTTATTTTATACTTCCCGGTCCCGATTAAACAGGACCGGGAAACAGTTTACAGATTACGCTACTTCCTGGCCATACACCCAGCGCCACTCAACACTGGAGGTCTCAAAAGAGCAGTAACCAGCCATTTTAAGAACCATTGTATCAAACTCACCAGTGCGGAAGAACTGAACCGGCTCCCACTCACGCCAAATTAGCTTCTGCTTCATCATCTTGGAATTAATCATGAACCAGTTAGTCGTATCTGACAGGAAGTTGTCCCAAATTATGCACTTATATCTACCTTCAAGATAATTCCTGTTATTTATGTTAACATCAACCTTACCAACAGAGCGAAGTATTTCATACGCCTTTTCGCCAAGGTCCATTGGTATCAACAGGGTATCAGGTATATTATACATGATATTATCCCTATTTGTCTTCAACTTCTTGAACAGAAGTTCTGTGGCAAACACATTAGCCGCAGAGAAGGCGGAAGTGCCGGAATTCCCCTGATTTGCCCCAACATACTTTGAAGTATGGGCCGAATTGCACAAAGAAAGCCCATCCCCAACCGTGAATGTGCTGAAAGCGTTATTAAACGCATACGCACCACGGGCCTCACGAAGGGCACGGAAAGAATCAGCCAAAGAAGCTGTCTTGTCCTGAATGACACCATAAAGGTCATTACGAAGCAGTCTGCGGGTTATCTTTATGCCATAAGCATATTCTCTTTCCGATACAGACTTCTTATAACCTTCATTAATGTCATCATACGATATTTCACCAGTGAATTCTGGAACAACACCGCTATCACCAGTTTCCAGGTCGTATTCTACTGCCTGTTCCGCATCCTTAAAGCGATACAGCAAAGGAATCATCGAGGGATAATCCCTGTACTGGTCTATAAAGATGCAACTAAGGTCCTTCTGTACTATTGAGGGCCATTTACCTGCGGTAAGCATATTTTATTACTCCTTAATTAAAATTTACCAATTACGCCATAGGGCTAAATAGTGTATTCTCAATTGCAAAAACACCGTATAACTGAAATTGAGCAAGACTATTAAGTCCACTAAGATTACCATGCGCGAAGGGGTCCAGAATTTCATCTATGCCATTGCGCACTATATGCCTCTCAAGTTGAACTATTCTGGCCGTTCCAACAGCAGCAGTCGTAGAGAGAACAGAGGCAGTCGTTGTATTTCCAATAGATACAACAAAAAGATTATGCAAAAGAGGCAGAATCTTTACAACTGTTCCGGTGCCAAGCACATCACCCGCGCCCAACGAAACAGCCGTAGTGCAAGAACCAGACGCTGCTGTATCAATAAATCTAAGTTTGCCAATTGACGAACCAGTTCCATTTGTTGCCACATATATAAAACCAGTGTCAATATTGTCTTCAAGTGACGCTACCGTAACAGTAGTACCGCTAGAACTTGTGGCGGCGACTCCAGTAAGAGAATAATCAATCCTGCACATTGATACACTCTTTATAAGCTCTATCTGCCTAGAGGGGAATATCTCAGGATTGCCACCAACGGGTGCAAACCATGCACCACCTGTGGCTCCAGATATAACAGCACTATGCTCCGCACCAGCCACCAAAGCCGACCCCTGCGTTGCAAATGTATGTTTTTCTGCCAGTATTCCTATAGCATACCCGTTAGCCGCAGCACAGCCACCTGCCACATCGCCAACTATAGCAACACCACGGTCTGTTGCCGAAGTAGTGCCTTTCATAACCACAGAACCAGCCACAATATCAACGGCACTCTGGAATGGAAGCCTTATGATACGAGATTTCAACGAATTTATTACCTGCATTTTTATTATCCTTATAATTTAAAGTAAATCTTTATGCTATTCAAGATGTATCATGCTGTTACAACCCGACCATCGGCCTAGGAATAGGGGCTAAAGTATAATTCTTAACTTTAGAACTATTCTTACTAAAACAAAAGGGACACCCCCCCCCCTTCCTTATCGCCTGTTCACCAACACTATGCGTAGGACCGTATGCAGTCCCACCATCAGAACTTTCATTAGGATGTCCAGAATCGGTTGTATCACCATTATTTAATGTACCAACATCGGCACTTTCGGTAACTACACCGCCAGCACCCTGGCCATCAAGACTACCACCGCTGTAATCAACTTTGTTTATATCTACAAGAAATCCACATATCTGACAACGAACTTTTCTCTTAAATCCGCCCCGCCCCTGGGACGCACCTGTTCTTGAATTATTGGGACGCATAAACCCATCACCACTGGTTTCAGAAGGAAACACATTCTGAAACCCCATGTTATCAGTGTCGCTTATCGGTAATGCCGGTGTTCCCCAATCTTTCTCGCCCATTTATTTGTCCTTTTTATTATACTTATCCCAATCATGCTTGCCACTTATCATTACACCATCATCACCCTTTAAATCATGACGATATTTCTTTAATTCATCATTTTTTTCTTTACTGGTAACTATACGCTCAACAACAAGTCTTTCATGCGCTCTGAGGTCGGAAAGGTCTGGCTTTGTCTCTTCATCAACATCAGTTTCTTCATCGCTTCCGAATCTGTCTGAGCCACCAGGCGTTCTTTTCACGGGTTTCTCCATACTGACCTTACCCTTTATATATACTTCTGCCTTTTCAAATATCTTTGCAAGTCTCGCAGGGTCCTTTCTCGATTCCTCAGGAAATTCTGAAACGAATTCGTTGAATTCCTTTTCATACTTTGCAAAATGAGGCTTTTTAGAAATATACTCTCTTGTCTGTTTTTCAAAGTCACGTCCTCTTTCATGTTGTTGATATTTTTCCTCCGCAGCTTTTGCGCGTTCCTCCGCCTTACGAGCACGTTCTTCAAACTTTGTTTCAACATCTTTTATCTTTGCAGTTACAGCATTGTCTATGCCTATGATAACACTTCTCTTCATTCCTGTTTCTTCTTCCCACTTTGTCCACTGTTCTTCTGTCCACTGATTGCCGCCACTACTAACAGTTGTTGTCTGAAAACTCTTTAGAGCCTCAATTGCTCCTTCTGCTTTTGCCGCTCTTTCCCTGGCCTCTTCTGCTGACTTCCTCTGTCCTTCTATAACCTTTTGCTGTTCTGCCCTTTCAGTTTCACGCTCGGCCCTTTCTTTGTCCATTTCTTCCTGTAGAAGTTCTTCTTTTGTTTTAGCCATAAATCCTCCGTTATTGTGCGTCTATGTTGGATTCAATTTCTTTTTTCTCGTTCTTTAATTCAACTATCCTGGCAGAAGCCTCTGCAATAGCTTCATCATTTTTTTCAACGATATCTACTATCTGTTGGTATGCTTCTATATTCCCAGCATGAAACTTTGCTTCTCCAAGAACGGTCCCTGGATGACCATATTCTTTTCTGCCAAGCACACTGAACATCATTTCCCTATGTCCCTCTTTTGACTTTTCAATTATATACTTTAGAGCCGACCAAAAAACCCTAGAATCATCACACATTAATTTAGAAAGACTGTCTGAGTATTCTTTAACCCTTGTTATATTGTTGCTGATATTCGCAAGATGCTTTTCTGAGTGTTTTATCATGTTTGTTCTCCTTTAGATTACTAGTATACAATATTTTATGCCAATTGTCAAGTACCAATACTGTTTAACGGTGAATTTGGAGATGTGGAGGCCATATTTTGATTTAACTGGGGCACACCACCACCCATCTGAGAAAGAGCCTGTTGTATTGGATTGTTTGCTGAAGCTTGTCCAGGTAACAATTTAGGCTTCTGTATCATTAAAACTTCTTTATTTGGTTCTCCAGAGGCAACCACCATTCTATTCCATATTTCTATAGCCTTTTCATCGCCGGCCTGTAAAAGAGGTAAAAGTTGAGCGTAAACCTGCATTAATCCAGAAAGCCTCTGCATACCGAATTCAGGAGAAAGAGTAACGCTTCTCCTTTTGCTTCTCCATATTATATCACTATTTATAAACAGCATCTTGTCTATTTCTTTTACCGTTAGTTTCCCATCCTGTTCAATATTATACTTTATTTTATCAGGACCATACTGAGCAAGAAGCGCACAATGAAGTCTCGCAAGTTCTGGTATCGAGCGCCTAAACTCATCCAAATAATCATCTATGCGACTATTGGCCTGTTGCAATAGAGCTATGGTCTTGCCCATCGGTGCCCTTGGGTCTGTCTGTGTTTCTTTTCCAGACATAGCCTGAGTTGGACCAAGACAGAATTCCAGATACCTGACAATCTGTTGTTCCTCATCCATTGAATCATTGTTTCTACTTAAATCCTGTATTGGCATCTGCTTCATTGACTTTTCAACGTCGTCAACATAAAAAACAACACCTGGTTTAATTATACTTTCAGCCCTATAGAAATCTAAATCGTCTTTATACCGTTTATCTATAAGCATTATTGGACTCGTAGTAAGCATCCTTACGTTGTTCCTGTTTCTATGTATTGCGTCCAATAAATTAAATTTATCCATTCCCTCGTTTATTAAAGATATTCCCAAAAACCTATCTTCTCTTGCCGCAAGTCTAAAATCAACACAGAAATCAATATTGTTTCTTATATGATAATTCCTAAAAGAAAGTATTACGCCTTTATGTTCTGTACTAAATGTTACAAGATACTTTTCTCTTATACCATCGCCATCCAAATCTGCTTTCCATACAACATCTGCCACCTTGAATGGTTTATCCTTATCCTCAAGCCTATTAACTAACTTTTCTATAAAATTCTTAGAGGCCGACCAATGGTCCTTTTCGTTTGTGGGTGTTTTTAAAAGCAATTCATCAACTGCTTCTTTATAGAAATCCTTTCTAACGGCGCCCTCTTTTAACTTGTCCTTGGTGATATAATATTCCCTACCATACATCTTCATATCCCTTATTCTAAGAGACATAACTGGATAATATATAAATCTAGCCAATGGCACTATCTCATAAGCCGGACCATCATACAGTATATTGTCAAACTGATAATTGCAAATAACTTCTGAGCCATCATCCATTATGAACGCATCCGCGACATCTGAATATTCTTTTTCTGAAATGCCGGTAGACTGCGCTGTGGGGAAATCTGCATTAAATTCAGCAAATGTTTTATACGTTTTAGAATCATTGCATTTTTCTATCTGTCTATCCCAATATCCTGAAAGTATCAATGTCCCATCTCTAAGACAGGGTATTGTTCCCTGCCTTAAAACATCTAAACCATTAGACTCACTATGAAAAGAATAATTTACAGATTCGTTTATGGAATCTAAATCTTCGCCTATTTCCTTGCTTTTGCTAACCGCAGTGAATATATCCTGGTCTTGATATGCGGTTTTGTTAAATGTTGATTTGAATGTACGACACATCCCGGCAGCATAACCAAGAGTTATGTTTGATGCACCTTCAAATGGGAAATTTGTTTCTTCAACTACACCCTCTAGTATTTCATTTAATTTTGTAAGATTCTTTCTATTCGGTTCCGTCTGTCTCTTCCATAGGTCATATTCCTTCCAAATGCAATTTGATATTTCTTGCATCTTTTCAGAACTCTTTCGTATATTCCTATCCTTCTTTATATCTTTGATGCGCTCTATTTCTTTCTGCATTGTATCAGAAAGATTGGGCGGAGGATTAGTGTTTAAATTGATAACCATTATTCCTTACCCTCAGCACCTTTTATTTTCTTAAGCCTTTTAACATCTTTAGAAGGATTCTCTGTTTCTTTTTCTTTTGCTTTATGTGGTTCTTCTTTCTTACAGGGGAACATCTCCTTTGACTTAACTATGGAAAATCGTGGGTCTGAAACGGCATGGGCTCGCATCTTGTCGCCACCGGCCTCCTGCTTTCTGGACTGTATCTGTTTTTTAACATGCTTTTCAATATTTTTCATTTATTTCCCTTTTATGGGTATCAATTCTCCCATTGTCTTTCTCTTACAAAATGGGCAATGACGACTTCTTTCTTCAAACAATCTCTTACACTCTCCGCACTGATAAAATTTTATCCGCTCTCCACTTGCCTGACGCTTCTTTAAATCTTCAAATTCAGGTGTTCTTAACTCTGAATACACCCTATTATGTCTTGAATCTTCAAAGTCTTTCATAAAATTGATGGATGGGTCTAGGGAGAAACAGACTAAACCCACCCCAATAATTTACAATTCTTTACTCCTTTACCCCCTTTACCTGCGGAAGTTTGGGCACACTAGCATTGGGATTGGGACCCTCAACAAATTTAGGTGCCTTTTTCTCAAACTTACCCTTCTCACCGACATCGCCCTTTTTGCCTTCACCCATCGAATTATAATCCTGCATATACCCTCCATTAAATTATTTGTGCAAACCGGCAACAAACTTCTTTCTCAGTTGGTTCAACATTCCTGTAGACGCAAGCCTACTCCTTTTTTCCTGTATTTCAGCAGCTATTGACTTTACTATATTAAGATACTGCAACTTCATGCTATCGAGTATGCAACATGCCGTGAAAACATCGGTCTTATCTACCGGAAATCCTATCCATAACATCTTTGTTTCTTTTTTATAAACAAACGTCGGGTCATTGGTAACTGGAAAAGACATTTCTTCCGCCACTTGTTCCACATTTTCTGTTTTTATCTCTATGGCTTTATCTTTAGCGAATTCTTGAAGTTCCATTATTTTTCCTCCACAGACAAAAGGTCTTCCTGTAGTACAACGTAATAGTCGTTGCCCCCTATATTCATTTTGGGGCAATCAAGTGAAACTGGTGCACAATAAACAATATCGCCTTTCTTGAATTCATACTGATGCTTTTCAAAACAAACAGTATCTCCGATTGTTACGACTTCGGCCCTCCAGGCATCCCCACGCCTTTTTGTCTTACGAAATGCAACTGTTTCTGGTACAAAAAAACTACCTATTTTCTCTGAATGAGGCAACTGCTTTACCAGAACCCTATCTCCCTTAAGTGCAAGTTTGTCTATCATTAATTTCTCCTTTCTAAGATGATGTTAGTTATTATACAACATTTTATTTATTTTGTCAAGTGTTATCCTTCAAAAATCTTTACACATTTATCAACATCAGCGCACTCAACACCGAAAGTTTCCACACATGGGAATTCTCCCCTTTTAAAAGGACATGCAGGTAGTTTGCTTTTATACTCCATCATATCTGGCTCCTGTGCATTAGAGTGCCTTTAAACGCCGGAGAATACATCATAGCGCCGTTATTAGACTTAAAATATATATCTCTAAAGGTTTTAGTTGAGGGGTCAATATCGGCCCGATATTTTGAGGCCACAAACCATGCTATACCACAAGCCATCACCCTGTCACTAAAGCATCCCTCTTGAGGCTCCATTGATTCCCCATCATACACAAAAGAACGACACTCATCAATTAAAGCAGAAGAACGTATTTTAAATGCAAAATCCTTTATTCCCTCTGACATCTTATGTATCATTAACGGTTTTGTTCTCTTTGTTGTCTCCCACCCGTATAGTTGACTATCCGCCTTATGAGAATAATCAGACTTGTCTCTTTTCCACAAATTAGGATATCTTGACGAAATCAGCTTATTCATCGTGACAGCCCCACATCCAGGCCAAGATTCCGGTATTAAAAGGGCCGTATTATAAAATCTACCTAAAGAAAATAAAGAATCGCCAAACTCATCAGGAGGGATATGTCCATGATATTCAGCGACCTGCTCCATTTCATTAATATCCAGAATAAACGCTGTAGAAAAGCATCCATTTTTAACTCCTTCTGCTATATCTGAACCTATAACATATGTATGGTCAAGTGTCGGCATCTTCCAAATCCTAAGACTCCCCCCAGAAACAGGTTTAAACCTTATTTCTTCCCCCATATCCTGCAATATACCCTGCCAACCGGGATGTTTGCAGAATTTCTCATGCTCCATTAGAGAAATCCAATCAAAAACCATAGCAGAACTGCTAATAAAAGCCTCTTCTGCGGTAATTGGATATTCCTGGGGGAAAAGTTCAACCTGAGACATATCTTTACGCTTCTTTCTTCTCCATGCTATCTGCTCCATGTCAACATTGAACACATCAATAAGGTCTTTTTCTTCTGAGGTTATGTCATTAAATCCACTAATCCCCTTTATCCTATATGTATCATCTAAAACCCATGGTATAAATATTGATTTATATCTTGAATTACCCTGAGATGACTTTTTCCATAACTGGTGGGCAAAATTTATTCCATTTGCGGTTGTTTCTATAACACCCTCGGCATCATCCATCAAAGCCTCTTCTACGGCAGTCAAAACCTCCGGGTCATCCCAGTGGGCAAATTCTGAATTATGTGTTATAAATGATATGGTTCTAAATGAGTGGTCTTCATCATCAAGAACTATATCATAAACAAATTTTTCTGGTTCTGCTGTTTTTATATCATAAACTGGGTTCCACACATATCCATCCTTTATAATCCAGTGAGAACTTCTTTCTCTGTCAATATTTGTCTCCATATATCCTAAATCTTTTTTAAGGTTAAAACTTGCAATTCCAGATATGTTTAATGTATATATTTCCTTGCAATTTCTACCATACCAAACTCCAGCATCTCTTCTTGAAAGTGAACCATATCCATACCCCAATGCCAGAAGTATGTCCCGGACTTGAATTAATATCTGTGGACAGATAGAACTAACAGCAACAGAATTATCCTGTTTATGTATGTGTCCATCTCCATCAATATATCCCGACACCAATCCTCTCATAAATTCTTTCCCATATCCGAACATCTGTTCGGGTATGTGTTTGTTTGTTTTACCACCCATCAATGAATCAATTAATCCAGCAAACGAGGAATTATAAAGCGTAACAATTATGGATTTGCTATTTGGTCTGGTTATTATTGTTATATTTCCCAAATCTGACAATATATGTTTTATTTTATCAATAATATATGTTTCTTTTTCATGCAGACTGAACGCAACCCGTGTCGAATATGTGCCGGTTTTTCTTTTGGCCTTACAAACTGTTCCCTCTGCAAGATATAGACCGCATATCCAACCGAAATCAAAATTTGTAGCGAAGTTCCTTGTTTTTGGTACGCATCCTTGTTTCTTTCTTGAACATTTTGGCATTTCAACTTCTTTTACATCCTCTCTTATTGACACTATCGGTGTCCCGACATAACTTCCATCTTTATATGGTTTTTTGCATACCAATTTACCAGATTCGACCCATTCTGGTCCAGAAAGATGTTTTTTGTTTCCAAAACATGAAATAACCTTATGGTCTGGAGTCATTACGATGGGAAAGGCTCTATTTCCAAGAGAAGAAACACTTATCAATCCTCCGCCCTTAATGCTCAATGGTATTTTAGATATACTTTTTACTTTTACAAGTTTACTGTTATGCGTTATTACCGTATCATTGTCATTAAGTTCGTTTATTTTCTTAATGTATCCGTCTTTTGTTACTATTCTTGTTTCTCCAGAAAGACATAAGTGGTAATCAGTTATATCTGAACCACGTCCGAACTTTTTGGAACCGGCTGTCCCGATATAGAATGTTGAGCCAGTGTCTATGAACTCTATCATACCTTCTGATTCCTTGATTTTCACATTCATTGGCCATAACGAGTTTTTCACCATTGGCATAACCCTTTCACGAAACATTTTAGTCGTTGCATCATCGTTCTGGGTTAGCATAATAGTCCGTTTATTCTGAAAAAAATTGCATTTATGAATAAACCTGGCTATATTAAATGTTGATATACCTCCCTTTCTGGATTTTATGATATAATCAAATGCGGAATGATTATCCCAATAATACTTCTGTATCCTATTTAATTTAAAACGAATCAATTTATTTGTTGATTTATCTATTATCTGATATGCTTTTTCTGCAAAGAATATTAGTTCTTCTTTACATCTTTTAAGGATTTGCTCTTTAGAGAGTTCCATAAAGTAATCGTAAAGTTATTCGTATTCTATTCTACTATTTCAGACTGCAACTGTCCCTTATAGGCGTTAAGTATGGCTGTTTCTATCTGTTTCCTGGCGTGTTGATTTATTGGATGGCATATATCTGTGTACTGGCCCAATTTGTTCTTCATACTGGGCATAGAAACTATAAAACCATCATTTTTGGATATAATCCTAATCTTTCTAACTGAAAACGAATCATCTATTACGATACTGCAATATGCCACAACGGGCATTTCATCTTTTGTAATCTTAATATTAACTGATGTAATGTTCATTATTTAACCCCATCAAATTTGCTTAGCATTGAAATCTCCATCTTGCTTCATAGATTTTAATATATTCTCAAACCCTATGTTCAAATTCACAGAATTGTCAGGCTTGCTTTCTTCCTCAACATGTTCCATCCACACTTTAATCCTGGCAGCATCACCTTCTTTCATTAGCATTTCATAAAACTTAGACATCACACCGGGAGTAAGATGCTTGCACCACTTTTTCCAATTTGCCTTAATTCGCTTTTGAAGTTCTGGATGCTTATCCCAGTCCCTAAGCATTTCGTCACCAATACAGAACTTTTCTCTAAATTCTTTCTTTGTCTTAATAGAAAGAAGGTCGATTAGATGTGAAGGAAACCCCTTTTCTTCTAGTTGTTCTGCGTTAAAATTTGCATAATGCCTGGGTAAAGACAGCCATTCGCAATATGCGTCAAATGCGGCCCACGTTTTAGAATCTGACATTTCCATATTATATTACCTTGTTTTTATCTAATCCCGGTTTGGCGGCATATTCAATATGTATATCTTTCATCCTGTTTATCATAAGAATTAATCCACCAATCAAAAACTCTCTCATTGAATATTCAAATCTAACGCCCTTCTTTGTGGGTCCCTTATATCCGTTTATTTCGGAATCAGTCCATTCTCTTATATCTATCTTTGTGGTGTTATCGTAATTAACAAGACTAAGATTAACCGATGTATTTGCGTATTTCTTGAATCTTCCAAGATTCCTTACTTCTCCATCATTAAGAATGGGCATTTCTTCCGGAAGCTTGAGCAATTCTTCATACAATTTTAATGCTATGTCCTCATTAAGAGTTATCCCCTTAAAAGAAGCGTAATACTTGTTTTTCTTGGCATCATAAGAGTTTAACCTAAAATCAGCATACCATCTCAACTGGTTGTTAAAGGTCCTGTATGTAACCACCGACCCGGCTATCTTATGACTTGGCCCATACTGAATTGAGGACAGTATTTCAACTGTGAATCTTTGTGGTATTCTTGGGTAGCCCATCTTATTTCACCACAACTTCTTCTGTTTCAAGGGAAAACACACTCTTGTCATATATATCGTAATTATATGTGTTTATGATTGGAACAACATAGAATTCTTTTGTTTCGTATACACATCCGACATAATAACGTGTATTTTTACTTTCGAGTTTATAAATTATCATGTTGGTTATTCTCCTTTAGTTGCCACATCTTGTTATAAAGTTCTTCAAGAACAAACGCCTTAAACTCTATATTATCGGCTATCTGCGCTTGCTTTGGATTATAGAGAGCCTTATTATGTTTTATCGCAAACCACTTAGGGGCAAAACTTGGAACCAGCTTCATCTTTGCCAGATGCGGTCTTGAAAATATCTCATTGAGCCATTCTAAGTTAGTATTCATAAATTAAATTGCGGGAAATGGAGTCGAACCATTCTAAAGTGGCTTATGAGACCACTGAGTTCCCGGAACTCTATCCCGCATCTATTAGCCGGAGTTTTAAGTGCTTATTAATTCCTTTGGAACCGTTCCGACTATGGGATTAGAACAAGTCTAAAATCCGCATACTACATTATACAACATATTCCACCGATTGTCAAGACTTACAATCTTTTTTCCAATACCCCCCCTAAACTCTCTTCTCCGGTAAGCCGGGGATGGGAGTCGGCGCATGGGGGGGGAATCCTAATCTACGTGCTTGATTGTCTTTCAAGTCTTACCGGAGCGGGGAGACAGGTTATAGGGGGCGTTATCTCGTCTCTTAATCCCAGTGATTAGTATTTGCATGACTAACGGCAATTTTTCCGTTTTTAATGGAACGGGCATCGAAACCGTATAAAGTAAATCCTCCCGAAGCCCCTTGCCAGTTATCCGGGAGGATTTAAAATCTACCCATGGCAAGGGGGCTATATACACTATACTAAAAATTACGCACATGTCAAGAACTATTTTAAAAACTTGCACCACCGTAGGTATTTGATGGCACACGCCACATATTGCCAGGCCATTAAGGCCTAACGTGAACATGGGAATATTATAGCATAAAAATCGGATATTGTCAAGCCCTATTTTCTCTTAAAGGTACTTATACAAAGTTTTGTATGGTTTATACGGTTTATTGTATAACCATAAACATCACAATATGAAATTTTGGATATTTTAAAAATCCCTTAGGTACTTAACCCAGAAGGGTCCTAAAATGGCCGCAAATGGGGCTAGGAACACGCTTGGGGACATTTGGCGTATACACACGAGCGGGGGGGATATAGGTACTTAACCTATATATATATCAGATTGGTTGGTGGGTCTGGATAGCGCCGGTTCCTCTGGACAGGGTCTGGACTGGCGCCGCTCCCCTGGACATTGATATTTGCATGATATCTATATGAGAGCATACAGGGATTGCATACCAATACAATATAAAGCATTGTATGTAACCCAATCCAGCTCAATATGATATATACCAATGCTGCAATATGTATGCAATACTATGCGATATATACCAATGCTATGCAATATACTAATTAATTACAATACAATTCCTATTGATATCTAGCCTTGCCAGCGCAAGGCCAGACCGGCCAGCGCAAGGGCCTTTGGTCCTAACCACGCGTAGGCCCTTTGGCCCCTTGACAACTAGGACCTTTGGCCTTGCTAGCGCAAGCCCCGGTGTCAAGGGCCTGCAAAAAACCCGTGCCCCATTGGCGAAATTGGCATTTTTGCTATTAGAAAAATTAATAGCCAAAAGCTTGACTTTTTGGCCTAGCAATGCTAAACTTTGCTTATGGCAAAACTGGGCCGGGTTACAAGGGCAGCACAAGGGCTACACAAGGGCGCAACCGCCGGCCTATATATAATAGCGTAGTGCGTAGTAAAAATAACAGTAAAGGAGAAAACACAATGAACATGGTAAACACGAAAGCGAACGAAAACACGCTGGGTAAGTTATTTAACAGTGTGGGAATACAACCGAGTGCGCGAGTAATCCGGAGTAACAGGCCGAAACTGGATAAGCGCTACAGGTATGGATTGGTGGAACGGGTAGCCTGGGGTAGGCTGGTAGAACGCACCATGCCAGAATCCGTACAGGCGACGACCACCGAGCAAAATAACCCCGAACTGCGGGCGATGGACCTATTAGCATACATGCAGGGCGGGCGTGCGAAGTACGATGCGAAGTGCACGATTAATGGCGATAAGTACGATATCCAGGTATTAGATATCGCTACTATCCGCAACAATAATGTATCCGGGTTTGAACGGGTCAATCCGGTGAAACACACTCGCGAGTTCCTGATAAATGATTGGGAGTCAATCGCGAACTGGCTGGATAGTGTACTGCGGGCGGACTGTATATCCGAACTGGCCTACGCCGATGTATTACTTGCCGAGCACGTGGATTCTGTTACGGCCTTGCTGTTGGTTAGTAAAACCGGGCGGCGTGTGGTTATACAAGGGCAGCAGTTGGCCTAGCAGCAGGTAGGCCGGGCGGGGGGGTTACAGTGCCCGCCCCGCCCGGCTTTTGTGTGCCCGGCGTGAAACCAAGCCTGGAAGTGAAAGCCCTCCGAGGATACAGGTTGCGGAAAACTCAAGCGAAGCGCAAAGCGATATGCCGCGAAGCCCTTGCGATCAAAGGGCGGCGGCGCAAATCCGGCGGTTGTGGACGGACAGAAACCGGATATCATGAGTCCCGGAAGCGAAAAGCGCCAGAAGACCGAGCAATGGGATGGGTACGCGGTTCTATTGACCGCCGCCCCCTATCCCGATTCTTTTATAATGGGATGGGTACGCGGTTCTATTGACCGCCGCCCACTATCCCGATTCTTTTATAAAGTCATCCCTTAATAGCCCAGGCACACGGCCAAAGGCGGCGCGAAGACCCGATTTGTTTTGTATTGGATTGGATTGGATTGGCAATCAAGCATAAAGGAGAAAACACGGAAACAAACAGTATGAAATACAAACTAACAGAAAAAACAATGTTGTGTAACGGGCGCAAGCTGTATCAGATACAGCGCATATCGGACGGATTGTTGGGCGGGTACATAGAATCCGAGCGCAATCTGTCTCAAGAGGGAGATTGCTTTGTATACGACGACGCAAAGGTATACGGCAGAGCGAAGGTATACGGCAGAGCGAAGGTATCCAAAAACGCAATGGTATACAGAGGCGCAATGGTATCCGGAGACGCAAGTGTATCCGGCGACGCAATGGTATACGGCACCGCAAGGGTATACGGCACCGCATGGGTATGTGACACCGCATGGATATGCGACAACGCAAGGGTATACGGCAACGCAAGGGTATTCGGAGACGCATGTGTATCCGGAACCACAATAGTATACGGCACCGCAAGGGTATCCGACAACGCAAAGGTATCCGGTGACGCAGTAGTATCCGGCGACGCATGGGTATTTGACAACGCAAGTGTATACGACAGCGCAAGTGTATCCGGCAACGCAAGGGTATGCGACAACGCGAAGGTATTCGGCGACGCAAGGGTATACGGCGACGCAATGGTATCCGAAAACGTGCAGGTATACGACAACGCAAAGGTATACGACACCGCATGGGTATTCGGCGACGCAAGGGTATTCGGCACCGCAAGGGTATACGGCTACGCAATAGTACGCGGCACCGCAAGGGTATACGGCACCGCAATAGTACGCGGCAGCGCAAGGGTATCCGGCGACGCAAGGGTATCCTGCAACACATGGGTATCCGGCGATGCAGGGGTATACGACAACGCAAGAGTACAAATCGGAAACATCGCAGGGGAATATGTCGGAGGGAAGAAAGTACACAAATTGGCCTAACGTCTAGGCCGGGCGGGGGGGGGATAGTTCCATAGTCCCCCCCCCTTACGGAAATAAACAAAAACACGGAACACAAAAGGAACATGAAATACACCATAACAGAAGAGTTCATTGTAG
>ERZ1292632.184-Hain-H43-01um-R2-184-length-64938-cov-108_pt2 | contig 45684 bp, 72 predicted proteins | sample MGYA00564407_ERZ1292632 | MGnify/ENA primary metagenome ERZ1292632 (study PRJEB36523, sample SAMEA6512637) | groundwater metagenome | collected 2019-01-08 | study: AquaDiva: Metagenomics assemblies of 32 groundwater samples | reverse complement strand
TACTTGCAAGATTAAGGCCAGCAGTTGCTCCAACATATGGAACTCCTCCTCCACCTCCACCACCTCCTACAGATGCTGTTGATTGAGATGTTCCGTCTGTAAAATATAATGTTGTAACTTTAGCACGATTAGCAGAAACACCACCATAAGCAGAAATGGAACCAGTAACTAACAAATCATTATTTATTTCAACTTTTGCTCCAGTAAAATATCCAGACCAAGCACTTGTTGCTCCTCCTTGATTTGTGATTTTTGAATATATTCCATATATGCTTGTTGCTGTAGTTGGAGATGCTGTAATTTGTGGATTTGCATAAATTGCAGTAAATTCTCCAGCAGTTCCACTAAACATTACCGGTCTAGATTCTATTTCTCTATATGTTGTAATATTCGATGAACTTAAAGTTGAATTTAAAAATACTGGTGTTCTTGTTGATGTAGTAATTCCTGTAGAATTAGAATCAACACGTAAAGAACTTCCACCCGCAGGAGTACTATACAAATATATAACACCACTAGTTGTTTTTATTCCATCATCAACTCCACCTATTAGATTTTCTCCAATTTGTATTATTGGAATATTAGTAGCACTACTAGAATAAAAAAATAATCTATTTGTGGAACCATCTAATACAATTCTTTGACCACTTCCAGTAAAACTCGATAATGATGGAATTGTTGAATTTATTGCAAATCCACCAGAATATAATTTATCTGCCGATAATGACCATCCACCTATTTTTCCAGCTAACGCACTTATTGTTCCACTAATTGTTACATCACCAGTATTATTATCAAATACAAAATTCTTAATTGTTGATTTAAATCCAGTTAAACCACCAGAATCAAGTACCAATTTATTAGTTGTTCCTGCAGATATAGCTCCATTAACAGTTAAATTTCCTAAAGAACCATTATTTGCAGAAATTGTTCCAGAAACGGTTATATCACCAGTATTATTATCAAAAATTAGTGTTTTAATGGTAGATTTAAATCCAGTTAATCCACTAGAATTTAAAACAATTTTGTTAGTTGTTCCTGCTGTAATTGATCCATTTACTGTCAAATTTCCTAAAGCACCATTTTGTGCACTTATAGTTCCAGAAATTGTTGCATTTCCATCAATACCAATTTTAAAAACTTCATTTGATGACTGAAATCCTGTAATTCCAGAAGAAGTAATTTGTATTCTATTTCCTGAAGTTTCATTTGAACCAATAAAAATTCCACTATTAGAAAGATTTATTGCTGGATTTTGTATTGTTTGACCAAATCCACCTTTTGTTGTCCACATTCCTTGTACAACTCCAGAATCTGATGCAGAATAAATAAATCCATCTGTTTTTTGATAATTTGTTGCATCATTTACAATTTTTGACGTTATATCTTCTAATTGTGCACCCCAAATATAGAAATTACCAATAATGGAATTGTTTCGAATTAAAGCACGAATTATACTTTCTGGTGTTGATATAAATGAATAAGTTGTAGTATATCTTGCCCAATCATTAGTAATGGAAAAATTAGTTTGAACAAATTCATCTCCAGGATGAGTATTTCCAGAACCAAACTGTAATTGAAGATCACTTATACTTCCAGCTTTTGCCCATATACTAAATGCAAATGTTTTACCAGATAATGGTGCACCTGGAAATGTTTGCATTCTAATAAAATTATGACTTGCTGTTGTTAGTGATTGATATAATGTTGCAGTATTATTTCCATCAGGAGAAATACTAGAATTTGGCGTTATTGTTGTATATACAGAACTACCACTATCACTCCATTGTAAGAAATTTTCCGATGCTGATAATACATTTTTAGCAATTTTTCCAACATAAAATGTATTACCAACTAAATTATTATTTCCTACAGATAATTCTCCTAAAATTTGTGTTTCTTTTGGTCGAGTTCTAAAATAGGAAACTCCAGCAGAAACAACATCAATTACAGATGATGCTGCATTTAAAATGATTGATTTATTTTGTGAGCAAATTGATGATTCACTTATTATCCATCCTGATGTTGGGGTTCCAATATAACCACTATATGCTGTTATAGAACCGCTTAGATTTAGATTTCCATTAGAATCTAATTGTGTATTTGCAGCATAAAATGTTAATTTGTTTCCGTTCCAATTTAAGAAATTAGTTGAATTTGAAGATAATGATAAAACCGGAGTTAATGAAGTACCAGATAATCCAATAAAAATACCAAGATTATTATATGCGTTAACAGCAGAACCAAGACCAATAAATGCTGTTCCTGAATTTGCAGCAATTATAATATTATTTGATGTTATTGCAGAAAGATTTATTCCCCAACCTTGTTGTCTTGTTCCAATATATCCTGCTGTAGCCGCAATATTTCCTTCTAACCAAACCGTTTGACCCCATAATCCATATTGATTTGGTAATAATCCCCAAACCGGAGAAGTTATTCCACTTAATTTTCCTATTCTTGTTTTTACTTTTCCAAGAATATTTCCAGAATTTGATGCTGCAGTAGATGAATTGTATATTGCTGTTAATGATGAAGATGAACCAGTAACACCTGTTACTCCATCTAATACTTCGATAAATGGACTAAATTCACTTGATGCATCTAACATTATTAATCCAGTTCTTCCAGCTGAAAGTGCTCGATTTCCTATTCTTGCAATAGTATCACCAGCTTTGAAAATTTGAGGAATTCCTAACGTTCCTCCAATAGCTCTTGAAACACTATATTGATATCCGGAAACAGCTGATGTTGCACCTAAATTTGTAATTGCTGTTGTTGATGCAGTAGATGTAACAATAATTTTTTCACTATTAATTGTTAATCCAACATTTTCTTGAATTTCTTTTACCCAAACAATATCATCTGTTTGAAATACTGGTTCTTGAACATAAATAAATCCAGAATCAGAACCAGCAGTAACAGTAGATTTTATCAAATTAGATGAATCAGTAATCAATAAAAATCCATTTGATACTCTAACAATATCTTTTCTAAAAATATGCGAAGATAAAACTCCCCTTACTCTAAGATTATCAATTTCTAAATATGATTCTCCTGGATAAGCTAAATTTGTATCTAATCTCCATCCACTTCCTAATATACCACTTGAAAAATCTGGAGAACTAATTGTTTTACTATATGCTAATGTTACATTATCTTCAGCACTCAAAGTTCCGTTAATGTCAAGTGTTGCAGTTGGAATTGTTTTATTTATTCCAACTTGTCCTGTTTTTAATGCAAGAAAAGTATTTCCTTGTGATGTTAATGTATCTGCACTAATAGATATTGCTGAAAGAGATGTTGCTGTTAAACTATTAAAAAATCCAGCATTAGAAATCAATGTCGTTGTTTTTCCAGTTCCTGCAGAAAGAGTATTAGATGATATTGAAGTATCAACAACCACACTATTAAAATGTGTTGCACCCGAAGATAATGTTGTAGATGAAATACTAGAAGAAGCATAAATTGAATTCGCAGTAACAGTTCCTAATGATACAATATTTCCAGATAATGTATTTGATGCGGTAATTCCTTGTGCACTAACAGTTCCAGCTGTAAATGAAGATGCAGTTAAACTTATATATCGTCCAATATCAGTAATATTTGTTGAAAACCTAGAAGTTCCTGCAGAAATTGTGTTAGAAGAAATAGAAGTATCAACAAGAATATTATTTATTCTTGAAGAACCAGAACTCAGAGTAGTACTTGAAATACTAGTTGGAATATATAATGAATTTCCAGTAATATTTCCTAATAGAGTTGTATTTCCAGAAAGAGTATTATTTGCAGTTATTGATAATGCACTAATACTATTTGCAGTTATAGTAGAAGATGTAAGACTTATATATTGGGTTGTATCAGAAATTAATGTTGAAAATTTTCCAGTTCCACCTGAAATTGTTATTCCAGAAATTGAAGTATCTGAAATTATGGAATTTACTTTACTTGATCCAGCAGATAATGTAACAGATGAACTTGATGTGTCTACAATTAATGTATTGAAACGAGATTGACCACCAGACACACTATTTGCTGAGACTGATAAATCTATAACTAAATTATTAAAATGAGCTCCTGATGCACTCAGTGAATTAGCAGATATTGAATTTACTGCTGTAATTGATAATGCACTTATAGAACCCGTAGTATGAAATGAAGCTAAAAGTGATGTTGTTCCAAATCCTATTCCTAATGATGTATCATATAAAGAAGAATTTGTTAATGTATTTTGAGCAGAAAATTTAGAAATATAATTTGTAACTCCAGTTCCACCAATTGCTCCAGTTCCACCTACTGATGCTGTTGTTTGAATAGTTCCATCTGGAAATTTAAATCCACCGATTTGAGATGTTATAATTCCTAAACCAGTTATTGTTTGTGCACTTATAGAACCAGTAATATGAATTGTAGCTAATGGATTTGAAGTACCAATTCCGATACTTGAACCAGAATCAAAAATAACAGAATTTCCAATACTTGTTGTACTAAAAAATTTAGAAACATAATTTGCTGTTCCACTTCCTCCTATAGTTCCGCTACCTCCACCAGTTCCTCCACTTCCAGTTAATGCAGTTATTTGTTTACTACCATCTTGAAAAGTAACACTACTGACACTAAGATTTGTTGCACTAAGTGTAGAAGTTGTAATACTTTTAAAAATAGCGGAAGAACTTGGATTGTGAAATATGCCGAATTGAGTTCTTAGCATAAGAAGATTATACCACTAAAATGAAGTAACTGATTTTTCTGTAATACTTAATCTAATATTTGAAGATGTTCGAGTAATTTTAACATCATTTTTGTCGATTAAATATGCTTGTAATTCTAATTTAAAAAGATATTTTATTATTTTTTCTTTTTCCGAAAATTCATCTAAATTACTTTGATCTGTTGCAGTTAAAAGTTTTCCAAAGAAATAATAGTCATCTATTTTAAAATAGTTTCTTCCTGCGTTAAATTCTTTGAATATATTTTCTTGTTCAAGATTCGAATGAGACATATAACTCGTCCATAAAATAACATCATAAGATAAATTCAAAAACGATGGAAACGGAATCTGAACGATTTCATATACTGGGGCATCTTTTGTAAATACATATTTTTCATCAACAATTTTATTTCGAAGATTTGCTTCTTGTTTATCATTAACACTAATTGGAGATGTTGATAATCGTCGTGTTAATGTAATATTTGTTTCGTCGTGTAAAGGAGCAAATCGTTCTTTAACATGTGTTGGTTCAATCCTGCGAATAGATATAATTGGAAGAATTAATGTTCCCTTTTCATCACGAATTCCTTTGTCATTTTGAATCCTTGCCCAACGTTCAGATGTTGCATATAAAACTGGAACATTTTTTCCATTAACTTTTTTTGGAAAATCATGTTCAAACCAATTTACAACTGATTTATCTAGAGAATGAAGTGTAACATCAGTTACTTGAGAATTATTTGGTTTATCTATCGCCATTTTACTTATATTGAAATAGAATCTGAAATTATCGAATCATCATATGGTTCTTTTCTATTTGGATTGAATACATCACTACGTGTAGAAATACAATCGACATATGTTCCCATTTCAAATCCAGCAGCATCTAATCCCCCAATTAATTCAGGAGTTGTTACTTTTGAAATTTCATAATATCGATTTCCAAATTCTACGAAATCTCCCATTCTAGGAGAAACTTTCAAATCATCTCGAACTCGCATTTTCTGAATGTATACTTTTAGAGAATATTTTGTTTCTGTTGAGAAAGATCCACTTTCTACAATTGGCTCATTAAATAATACAAGACAATAAATTTCTATAGGATCTCTAAAAATTTTTTGAGTGCTTTCACCATATAGATCATTTGTTGTAGGTGACAAATCTCCTTCAATGAAATAATATCTAATTTTTTGCATTGAAACATCTTCAATTATTTCAGTAGCAATATTTTGAAAAAATTGTAATTCTCTCTGTCCGATGAAAAGAGATTCTCTATTTGTAAGTTCACTCATTATACAACATTAGTTTTAATCGTGATTCCATATTTTTCTTCCAATTCTTTTTTTGCTATTAATGCAAATTGTTTAGTTCGTATATACCAACCACCAACATCTTTGGAAAAATAAAAAGTATTTTCATCATCTCTACTTAATGGTGAAAATTTCTTAAAATAATCTTTTATTGGAAAAGTATTTCCTTTGAATACATATCTTCCTTTAGAATCTTTTTCTAATGTAATTACAATATTATTTGAATAAGATTCAGATATATTTTCCACATTTTGTTTTAATAATTTTTTAAATTCTGAAAGTGATAATTCTTTAATTCCACCAAAAAATTTAGGACTATCATAATGCATTAAATATATATCTTTTGCGTGTTGTGTATTCTCTGCTCCTAAAATCGTTTTTGTTTCATCAAATTCTCCCGTTTTAGGATTATTTTGAAATATGACAAAAACTTTATTTGAATTAGTTTTATATGGAGTAACATAAACATCAATCATTTCTCCGTCATGTGTTTCAGTTTTTGGAATTCTACCATAATTCCATTTTATTAATGTTTTCCATTTAGTTCCATCTCGATTTTTTCCACTTCGTATTGTTCCAATCTTATTTTCAATATCAATAGGAATTGAATTCCAATACATTCTTTTTGTAGGATAATCTGTTTCTGATTCAATTAATTTTATTTGTATGTTCATATAATTTTATTTGTATGTTCATAATAAAAATGTGGATAGCAATATTTCAATAATAATCACTATCCACATTCATTATTGTTTAGTATATTATTTATTTTCAGGTTTAACTGGATTATCGGGTGTATGGGTACGTATCTTAATAGTTTCAAGAATAAGTTTTATTGTATTCATATCAAATATACCATTTGCTACAAGTCCTATAACAAGACCAACAATCAATTTAATATACCAAACTAATGGTGCAAATACAGCTGTTAAATCAGAAAAATCAGATAAAAATACTAATCCAATACTTACAATCCAAGATTGAATTCTTGCGGCTGTACCGTTAACATGTGTAAGTTTTGTCAATACTTCATTCAAAAGCATTGCCGCGCCTACAAGTGCACCGATAATCGGTAAATAAGAAGTGAAATCCATAATTATTTATTTCTCCATATTATATTTTTTATGTTGTTTATTTAATTTTCTTTACATTACCTTTTCTAAGATAAAAATTCAATTTAATACTATCAAATTGTTTTTCATTATCATTAGATAAATTTTTTAATGTATATATAAGTATACCATTATCTTTGTTTTCTATATTAATAACCTGATAATCATTTCTAGATTCAATAAATCGAAATATATTTCCTTTTTCAATTTGCGGAACTTGTAAAGAAGATTCTTTTATTTTTCTTCCTTTAGAATCGATATTTCTATAATCAATAGATCTACCGGCTATTGGATTAAATTTTCTTTTCTTTTTTGTAGATTGCCATTTATTGGGACGATCGGGTGTTCCTAATGGACGAAATCCAGCTCTCCATGCAGATTTGTCCATTGCATCCATTTTATCCCAATTTGCAGGTTTTTTTGTCTTGTGTCCTTTGACTCCAGAACCTTTTCCTCCTTCTTGTATTTCCAACAAAAATTCTTCTTTAATTAATTTTTTTAATTCTCTAATAGTAATTTTCATGCTATTTTTTATCCTTACAAATTTCTTCTGTATTTTTTTTCTGTATTGGTAATTGTTTTATTGTTAGTGACATTAACTTATCAGTAATTGTTGAATTTTTATGTTCTTCATCTTCATCTATTTCTTTATAGAGTTTCCATAAATAAGTGAAGGCAAGATATATTAATAACACACCCAATCCCAAACTAATAAGATGTGGAGCTCCAGTTATATTTCCTACATGTTCTATCCCAATCGAAGATTCATCACCCCTATCTCCAAGATGTTTTAGTGAATGAATTACTAAATATCCACCAATAACAAATCCTAAAATATCTAATGATAAGAATGTTATAGCAAAATATTTTTTAATTTTTTCTAATGATTGCTGTAATATCATAATTTTATTTTTCTATACATTTCTGAATCTATTATATTTATTTGGTTTTTTCCTTCATTCATAACAAATCCAAATTTCTTATAAAATTTGATTAGTCTCTTAAAATCACTTCCATAAATATTTGTTGGTGTTAGAGTTAAAATTTTTTTATATCGATCAGCTTCTTCACACAAACCAATCATTATTTTTGTTCCCAAACCTTGATTTCTTTGTTTTTCTGGAATAACAAGTTTTATTAATTCTAAATATTTTCCGGTTTCATCTAAAAGAAATATTATACCGGGATATTTTCTTAAAAAAATTCTTTCCAATCTATTATCTATTTTCTTCTTTTTAAACGACACTGAAGAATCCAACCGGTATTTTCTCCATTAGTCCATAATTTTAAAAATTCATCTTTTGATACCCACTCCCCAAATTCTTTTGTACTATCATTTATAAATAATTTATTTTCTTTAATTTTTTCAATAGTAACATAATGATCACTTTTAGGATAATAAGAAATCGATCGTCTTTTTATTTTTTCATACGTTATATTTTTTTGTACAGAATGTATTCCATAACTGCTCAATATTTTTTTCATTGTTTCAACTGACGTTCCAGAATCTGTACGAAGAGTTTCATATAAAATTTTACCATACATTGCAAGTATACTTCGTATAGCACATTCCCCACAGCTGTGAATATCGTTTTGAAAAAAATGTGTTTTTATTTTCATGCATTATACTTAATTTTCAAAAAGAATAAATAAATAATGGTACTTGTTGAAGCTGGCGTTGTATGGATTCTGCTTTTTCCATTTCAGCTTTTAACATTTCTGTATTAGATAATTTTTCTAAATCTTCTCTCAATTTTTCTTCTAATTCTTTTTGTTTGTCAATTCCTTCTCGTACAAGATCACCACCATCTAATGTAATGTCATCATTTGGAATCGGGATTTTTGAAAATTTACGACGAATTCTTCCTTCCATTTCCATACATAATGCTAAACAATAGTGTCGTATCCAATCTTTCCCAACAGAATTTATTTTATCGTATGCAATATCCATAAATGGAATATTTGAAAAATTACTTATTCCACTAACACTTGGATCATTTCCAAATGGATCGGGATAAATTTCATAATCAATAAATAATTTCATTGCTATTTTAGGCATTGGAAATATTCTAAGACGATTTCCAACTCGTTCATATGAAAAATTACTTCGTCTAACTTTATCATTCAAATTTAACATCTGTGCTCGCAAAATATCGGTCCATAAAGGTAATACATAAAAAATTGTTTCAGTATTAAATGATTCAAAATTAAATTCTTGACTTAAAAGATTGATTGAAGAATATGGATCATAAAATCGATATAATGTTATTGCTGAGTAATGATAAATGTTTTTGATTTCTACGTTTGTAGTATTATTACTTCCACTTACAGATGCTGCGTATGCACTTGCAGCACTCTGAGAAACATAATCTATTAAATCACTATTGAGATTATAGTCTTGTTTATTCGATGTCATATTAATATATGCTTTTCGTATATCTCTGCTTCCACCGATAGGAGGACTTGTCTCAGCGCCAATATTTTCTGTTAATCTTTTTAGAAACGATAATTGACTATTTGGAAGTTTATTTGTCAAATCATTAAGCGTAAAATCTTTATTAAGTCCATAATATGTTGACATCCAACTACGAGCTTGATATGTGTTAATAATTGCAGAATATTTGATATTCGCTTCTTCAAATGCGGCAAAGATTTGTTTATTATCAACATGCGCAAGTAAAACTGGTTCTCCTAATTTGTATCTAACAAATTTTACAATTTGAGGAGTTTCTTCTGATAATGAAGATAAATCTGATTTTCCAGGTAAATCAATATTATCAGGATCTCCAAATGTTACTTGAAAATCATTTATTGAAGCGGACTGTGATAAATCTCCGGAGTATAATCTATTAAAAGAAATGACTATTTTCCTCCTAGAAAAATTTTTATATTATTTAAATTTATAAATGTTTTTCCAGATAATCTTTTTCTAGTTGCTTCTGAAATCTTTTTATTTCTTTCTGGATTTGATGTTGCTATTTTTAATTTTTCTGATTTTTTTAAAATATTACTCAATTTTTTTCTTATAGACGGACATTTATTCTGTGAATATTCACAACAATATTTTCCATTATTCAATATAAACTTGGCGATCAAAATTAAACAATATTCACAAAATTTATTATTATCTATTTTTATTATTTGTTGCGCCATTATGGTAATACCACATCTTTTAGTTTAAGTGTTCCTGTTTTAATATCGTATTGTTTACTTGTAGAATCAATAGAATATAATGTAAAAAAATATTTTCCTGGTGTTAAATTTTTAGTATCTGTATTTTTGATATAAACTTCTAATTCTCCGCCTGTAAGAGATAAAAAGGTAATTTCAGAATTACTAGTAGAAGATTTTGTTAAAATTGACGTAGAACCCAATACTGTTGATATTACAAATGACGCAGTATTACTAGAAAAATCATATGCAGATAATGACGCAGTTGGTGTAGATTGAATTTGTGCTTTCATATAAATTGTTGAAAATGAATTTCGAAATATTGTAATATCGGCCATGTGTATAAATATTAATACGTTATATTGTTAATTTGAATTAAGTATTAATCGATGTTGAAATAATATTTTTAGATATTGGTATAGTAATTGTTGTGTTTTTCGTAATTATTTCTACAGAAATTTGATTTTTAACGTGTAATAAAACATCAAATTGATTTTTCTTGAAAAGTTTTTCTAAATATATCTTGAAAATAATAATTGCTGTATTGTATTGTGTTAAATAGTCATTATATAAAATTGTATCATTATATTGACGAGATAGTGTCATTTTTTTATACATAAATATTAAAAATTGTACATAAAATATTAACCCTGTTTGATTTTAATGAAAATATTAGATATTTATGCATTGTAATGATAAAATCGTTACTTAAGTACTTAATTAACTTTATTTCAAACACACAGGAGAACATTTACTAATATGCCAAAAAATATCGTAACTGAAGCAATTGCTGATGCAAAGCTCTTAGAAGAGACTACAACGAAGAGAGCACAACAGATGTTCTTGAAGGAATTCTCACCAAAAATCAAAAGTATGCTTCATGAAGTTATAAATAAAGAAGTATCAAGTGGTATTGAAGGTGGAACAAACATTAATAAAAATACCGGCGATGGTCCAACCGATCAAGATGGCGGATTTACACCTGGTAAAGATGTAAAAGAAGATACTCTTGGAATGGATACACAAGATGATGACGAATTAAATCAAGATGAACCAGAGATTTCAGAAACTGGTGATGAACCAAATCCAGAAGATATTCCTTCAGATGATGAATTTGAACTTGATGAAGAAAATCCTACACAAGATGATGAATTTGAACTTGATGAAGAAAATCCTACACAAGATGATGAGCTTGAACCTGATGGTGATGAAGATTCAATGATTGAAGGTGATACCCCATCAGATGATGAATTAAATCTTGGAAATTATTCAGATGATGAAGTTATTGAGGTTGTTGATGGAGATGATGAATTTTCTGATGACTCAGATGATGAGAAAGAAACACCTATATATGAACAAAAATATAAATCTCTTCGAAAGAAAGCAAAATCTCTTTATACAGAAAATAAGCAATTGAAACGTGCAGTATCTATACTTAATGAGAAATTCGGTAAGTTGAATCTTTTCAACGCAAAGCTGGCATATGCATTTAAATTAATGCATCAACCAGGTATTACTCGGTCAGAAAAGAAACAAATTGCTGAAACATTTGATAAAGCAAAATCTGTTCGAGAAGCACAATTGATTTATAATACAATGAAACAAGCATTTTCTTCAAAAGTATCTACTGGAAATAAGAATCTTTTGAAAACAAATAATGTAAGATCCGTTCTTTCAGAATCTACCAAGATAATGACAGAACAGAATTCTCGACTTAATGAATTAGCTGGATTATAAATTATAAAAATTTTACATATATAAAACTAATCAACACATAAAAAACAATAAGGGAGATATAAAATACAAATATGAATCGTCAATTTATTGATTCCATGGTCAGTAATACTCAGCGCCCAACAAAGTTACAAGAAACAAAGAAGATTATCGAGAAATGGAATAAAACCGGACTCTTAAAGAAACTAGATAAGAGACGAGCAGGTATTATGGCTCAACTATTAGAAACTGAAGCTCTTGGTCTTCGTGAACTCAATGAATCATCTTCAGTGTCTGATATTGCTGGCTTTAATAAGATTGCATTTCCTCTAGTACGAAGAGTCTTCGCACAGTTAATAGCAAATGAAATTGTCAGTGTTCAACCAATGAGTCTTCCTTCGGGATTACTATTCTATCTTGACTTTACCTTTGATAGAAATAAAGGTGGATTTACAACTGGTGGTTCAGTCTATGGTTCACGAACTGCAGTAACAAACCCATCTCTTGAAGGAATTGGTGCTCAAAATGCAGCAGGTGGATTCTATGAACTGAATTCTGGATATACACAACGTAGTTTCCTTTTAGGAACAGCATCAGCAACTTATTCTACTGTTACTACAACAAGTGCAAAAGTAGCAGGTACACTCTCTGGATTTGATTTTGCATTGTCAAATTCAGCAGTTACAGACCTTGCCCAATTGCAAAATATTCGTGTAGCATTAAGTGGTCAGATGAATTTCAGAGAAGGAACCTTTAGAGGTCTTTCAGCAATTGAATCTCTTTCTGCAGAAACACTATATTCTACAATTGATCCAACATTAACCCAATTGAATGCTGATGGTAGTGTAAGAATTTTCTCTACTACGAATTTTGTTGCTGCTTCTTCTTCAGCTGTTGGTGTAATGAGATATGTTCCTTATGGACCAGTGAAAACAGATCTCCAAGATAATCCTAAGTCGACTGTATTAGGAGATTTTGAAGCTGTGACAGGAATACCTGAAGTGAATATCAGTATTTCCAGTGTACCTGTAATGGCTGAAACAAGAAAATTGAAAACAAAATGGACACCTGAACTAGCCCAGGACCTAAATGCGTATCACGCTTTAGATGCTGAAATTGAATTAACAACGATACTGTCAGAACTTATAGCACTTGAAATTGATCGTGAAATATTAGGTGAGTTACTCCACGGAGCAGTTGTTCGTGCAGCATGGAGTCGCAAGATAGGTCGTTATCTTTCACTTTCTGCAGATAATGTTACTGTAAGTGTTAATACATTTGCAAATGCATCACAAACAAATCAAGCATTTTATGGTACACAACAAGAATGGTATCAGACTTTAGGTGAAGTTGTTAATGTTGTAAGTAATGAAATTCACAAGAGATCATTACGTCATGGTGCTAATTTCATTGTGACATCACCTGAAATATCTGCGATACTTGAAAGTATCAATACATTTAAACCTTCTATTTTATCAGATGCAAATGAAACTGAATATTCATTAGGAATGGAAAAAACTGGTACTTTGAACAATAGATATACTATTTACAAAGATCCTTATTTTCCAAGTGATATGATGTTGTTAGGATATAAAGGTGGGAGTTTCTTAGAAACTGGATTCGTTTATGCACCGTATATTCCGCTACTTGTTACTCCAACTATCTTTGCGCCGGAAGATTTTACTCCACGCAGAGGAGTTATGACAAGATATGCAAAACAAATGGTTCGACCAGAATTTTACGGAACAGTGAAAGTATTTGATATTGATTGGATTGGAAATGTATCTGCAGCTTAACTATAATTGTTTACACTATAATATTTTATAGTTATATTATAATAATATATTGAAAGTAGAGATTGGATTTATTTCCTTTCTCTACTTTTATTTTTGTTGAAAAATATTTCATCCCCAATATAAGGTGTACTGATATGAAAAGAAAAAATCCTATATTTGGTCCATTTAAATGTCAATATTGTGAAAAGATCTATAAGAATAATTTGAGTGGTGTTTTTTCAGAACATCTTTCTAAAGAACATAATATTTTTGTAGAAAATCGACATGAATATAAAAAACATTCATTATTGATATCTTCTGATATATATCTTGAAAATAAGAATTCTAAAATAGAATATCAAATAAAAACTATCTGTAGAATTTGTGATAAGATTTGTTATGCAAAAACTGAAAAAAGTCAAAGTGTTTCTATTTCTCAACATATCTATTCTACTCATTCTATTTCTATGTTAGATTATGTTTCTAAATTTCCAGAAGAAAAACATTTATTAGGAATTAGAAATAAAAGATTGTTTGATATAACTTCAAATATTGATAACCAAGTAGAATGTAAAATATGTTATAAAAAAATGAGTAGAATAAATAATAAACATCTTTCTAAGCACAATATTACTGTTTCTGTATATAGGAAAGATTATGGAAATGATTCTATTGTTTCCAAATTATCTGGTAAAAAATCTTCTATTGCCACCAGTAAAATGAATGCTCAAATTAAAGAAAATTCTTTATTATCTGGAAAACCATTGCCATTTCATTCTTCTATAGCAATTGAAAATAGAAAATCTAATAATTATGAAATTTGGATTTCTAAGAATTTTTCATATTATAAAAATAATACTTTATTAGCTGATTATTTGGCGAATAAGTATACATTTGAATGTCTTAGATGTTTTTCTTTGATTGAATCTGAAAACAAAATTCCTAGATGTTATTCCTGTGAACCAAAACATTTCTTTAGTAAAGAACAAAAAGAACTGTATGATTTTCTTCATATAGAATTAGGAATTGAAAATATTGAAGAAAACTATAGAAAAATAGAAAACACTGAATTTGATTTGTTTTTGACTGATTATTCTATTGCAATTGAATATGATGGATTATATTGGCATGGTGAAATTTCTAATGACAAAACTCAATATTATCATGTTCAAAAAACAGATATAGGATTAAAACATAATATTTCAGTATTTCATATTTTTTCAGATGAATGGATTCATAAAAAAGATATTGTCAAATTTAGATTGAAAAATATATTAAAGAAAACAACAAATTCAATTGGAGCTAGAGAATGTATTATTAGAGAAATTTCTGCAATTGAAAGTAGAGAATTTTTGTCAAAATATCATATTCAGGGATATGTCAATAGCAAGATCAGATTGGGTGCATTTTTTGAAGATGAATTGATTTCTATTATGATGTTCGGTAATCTTCGTAGATCTATGGGGAATAAAACTAAAGATTTGACTATATTTGAATTGATACGTTTTGCTACAAAATTTGATTGGTCTGTTTCTGGAATTGGATCTAAATTTGTTTCATTCTTTGTTGAAAAGTATTGTCCTAGTAGAATTATCTCATATGCTGATAAACGATGGACTCCAAACCCAAAACATAATTTTTATATTAAATCTAAATTCTTATTTATTTCTACAACAAAACCCAATTATTGGTATACTGATTATGACAATAGATTTTATCGATATGGATTTAGACCACAATTGCTAATGAAAGAAGGATATGACATGACAAAATTTACTGAATGGGAAATTATGCAACATAAAGGATATGATAGAGTATGGGATTGTGGAAGTCATAAATATGAACTTGTTTTCTGATATGTATAATTACAGAACTGAGAAATGAAATTGGAAAGATGATTCAACTTAAAGAAGAAATCTGTATTTCTTCCAATTCTTATTTGGGAATGAAATTGAAATACAAGAATGTTCTTCCTATCTTAGGTACGCATGGGAAAGTTAGACAGAATACACGTTGAGAACTTCAAGTCGATTCGCTCACTCGATCTCTCATTGAATGCTCTAAATGTTTTTATAGGAGCAAATGGATCGGGGAAATCGAATTTTATTGGCCTTTTCAAGTTTCTCAACAGGGTGATTAACAAGCAGCTTCAGGTTTATACAGGCGAAGCCGGCGGTGCGGACACCCTTCTACATTTCGGTCGCAAGAGGTCTGATCATCTTACGGTGAAGCTTGCCTTTGCGAAGGAAACAAATGGATACGAGTTCACGTTGGTTCCCACTGCCGAAGATCGATTCATCTTTTCCGAGGAGACCATATGGTTCCATAATAAAGCTTATGCTCAGCCATACCGCGAACGGTTGGAGGCAGGGCAGCCGGAAGCTAGATTACCGGACTATGCTGAGGGACGTTCAAGCGGGGTAGCGCGATACGTTATTGGTGACTTGAAGAGCTGGAAGCTCTATCACTTTCACGACACCAGTGACAGCGCAAAAGTGAAGCAAACGACAGATGTCTCCGACAGTCGTGTGCTTCAGCCCGACGCAGGCAACCTGGCCGCGTTCCTATATCGACTGAAACAAACACATCCGCAGCATTACAGGAACGTTGAAGATACAATCCGACTTGTCGCTCCGTTCTTTCAGGAGTTTCATCTGGAACCCTCTGCAACGAACCAACAAAAGATCATTCTTGAATGGAAAGAAGCTGGAAGCGATAAGTACTTCAATGCGTCCTCTCTTTCCGATGGTACGCTACGGTTCATTTGCTTGACTACGTTGCTACTTCAGCCGCAGCTTCCTTCAGTGGTGATTCTTGATGAGCCTGAGTTGGGCTTACATCCATATGCAATCACAATCCTGGCAAACCTCCTTCGGGCCGCCTCAGAGACAGCGCAAGTGCTTGTGGCAACACAATCCGTTACTCTCGTGAACCAGTTTGAGCCATCACAGGTACTCGTCGTCGAGCGCAGCGATGGACAAAGCGCCTTTACTCATCTCCAAGAAGCCGATATGGAACACTGGATCGATGAGTTTGGTCTGGGCGATCTCTGGGAGAAGAATATACTCGGCGGGAGACCTTGATTGCGAAAGATTCTTCTGCTTGTCGAAGGTCAGACTGAGGAAACTTTTGTCAAGACGGTATTGAATCCTCACCTGCTAGCCTTTGATCGCCACGCAACGCCAAAAATAATAGCGACAAAGATCGTTAAACGAGGAAACCAATTTAAAGGCGGCGTTCCATCTTATGATAATGTTCGCCGCCAAATCCTACGCCTGCTTAACGACACGAGCGCAGCACTCGTAGGAACGTTCATTGATTTCTATGGTTTGCCGGATACGTTCCCGGGTAAACAAACCATACAAGGAGTTACTCCAATCCAGAGAGTACGGTATCTTGAGCAACAACTTGAAGCGGATATTGGCAATCAAAGATTTTCACCTTATTATTCACTGCACGAGTTTGAAGCTTTGTTGTTTACTGCTCCATTCGTAAGAATACTCAAAGAACAATTTGATTCAATCCATAGTCTATCCGTCTTTCTACCCAACAGGAGGTTTGTTGAGTTTGTCATCTCGACAATGAACTATTTATTACATCTATAATCTAAACATTTCTTTTTAATTAGAACATACTTGCAGAAAATATTTTCTGCTGATTCTGATTGAAATATCATAGATATTCACTTTGTTGCATTAGGATATATTCTGGAATAACCAGGTTATACTCAGGTTAATTCTAATTACCAGTAATAGTTTCTTATGTATGAACGGTATTCATGTGTCTAGAGTGATTCTTGATCTTCCCAATTAGGTTTCATTCTTTGATTCCCATTCAAAATTACAAATCATTTTTTACAAGATATTCTGCTTTTGCCATAATTTTGATATTTCAATTTGATCTTTTTATGTATTTTCCTGAATGTTTTCTGGATTGTAATATGTAAATTCTCTTTTTACACCATTAGGAAGATTAGACCATTTCTTATTTTTGAGATCGTAATACTTGCAATATTCATCAGAAAAATTATATTTCTTGAGAATATTTTCTTTCTCTTCTGATGAGAAACGATTCCATTCTTCTTTGGTCATTTTGTTTCTTATTCAAACATTGTGGCAGTAACAAATTAATTACATAGATAATGTAAATAAATCCTATTTAGAAAGAAATGCTTGCAGGAAATATTCTTTCTTATATCGGGGATATATCTTCAAAATAACATAAGTGATTCACTATTCTTATTAGGGATATATCCAGTGGTTCTAGGTTCATTCCAGAAGAATTATATTTTTCCTATATAGAAATATGTATCAAAATATGATAATCATTCTGAGTGTATCTGGATTATTCTGAAAGAGAAATAAAAAAACGGGATACAGAATGCAGAAGCATCCATATCCCGTTACTCTAATCATACCATATATAATAATTCTAAATTTTTAAAAGTACCCTATGTGTTTTAAAAAAGTTTTTTTTCCTTAGCTAGCCATAGTCAATTTTTACCATAGGAGGATATTCCGATCTCTAGGTTATGTATAATGTAATTTATTTATTACACCGTGTTACAGGTATTTCTACCTGGCACAGTCGGGGATGTTGTTCTCTGTACTGAACCAATGTACATGGTAAATATAATATTTCTCTGGATAAAAGTACATACTTAGAGAAAAAATATATTTACCAAATGTACCAGCGTGGAAGGAATGAATTGATAAGAATCACTCCTTGTATAATAAGGATAATATGTTGAAATTCGAACATATTGTGTTACTCCTATACGTTATTGAGAAATTAGTGAATTAGTTTTTATTTTAAATAAAACCGGAATCATGTCTTTGTATTCAATAGAGAGTATATTTTTTTGACATAATATACTTGAGCGACTTCAGCTCATAACACGATTAGAAGCTCTACTTTTAGTTGAGATCTGGTACAAAAATCTCAATATCTTTTTTGTTCACAAATATTACTGGAGGATGTCCTTTTAGGGGAGTAAACATCAATTGAGTACCATGATTTTTTGATCCCTTATAGGTCATCATTTTCCATTTATTATTTATGTTTATGGTTCTTAGGTATTTTTACTATTTTACCTTTTGATATCTTCAAATACCTTATGTAAATTCTTTGTTCTTGGGCACTTCTGTTCCACACTTAGAACATATCTTTGTTGGAAAGAGTTTTTTATGTTTTTCAAGTTTCTCTTTTGCTAACTCTTCAGTTTTACAAAGATTATGAGCTTGTATATCTATAAACCAATTATCAGCATCAGAATAGTATTCTGTAATAGAATCACCTATTGTTCCACCCTCTCCTGAATATTATATGTAGTTTTGATTTTCATTGAATCCTTTCTTATTTATTGAAAAAAATAATGAGATAATTTCTTTACCGACAAACAATGAGGTCATTACATTCCTAGTAATCGGTTTACCAAGACTAATGATAGGTATTATTTCAATACCAATGAAATTATCGAAAGCCTTATTTAATGTTAACATCCTAATGATTTCATAATTAGCATTGTCCACCATTTCTGGTAATTCATGTGAATGCTTCTTACATCCCATACAGATTATTTCAAAATTTCTATCAGGCATAATTCTCCTATTGAATTACTGAAAACGGTCGATGACACACAGTCACAACATGTTCTAATTGATGAACCATATTTCTTGCACCTATAGGATTATGACTATGAACTATTACTCTTTTTGGTAATTTATCACTAGGCATTTCTGTAATAAATTGAGCTACAAAGAATCCGCTTTTTTCGTCACTTGGTGCATAAACAGTATTACCCAAATCATGATCAAGATATACTATATCGAATGGGGATTCTTTTTTCAAAATAGCTATTGCTTCTTCAGCCGTTTCTGCCTCAAAATACATGTCTACAGAAAAACATTTTCTGGCATATTCTCGCCTATTTATGTTATCATCTAAAAAGAGTATTTTTATTTTCCTACTCCATATTCACCAGCTGTTTTGATATAATCCAATTCAAAAAATTGGAGATGTTTTGGACAAAGATTTATAAAGATTTCATAATATCTAAAATCATGACTACCAACCAAACCATAAGTATTATGTCGTAATATATGAGCAAGTTCATGTGCCACATAATATGTAAAATATGCAGAAAAAGATTCATTGTGTTTCTTATCTTGTTCAGGATATTTTTTATTATATGCCCATAGAGGAACAGTGAATCGTCCATCTATTTTTGCCGCACCTTTCCTAACATCAGAGATATATCCTTTTACTCCAGTATGGTTGTATTTTACATTACAATTAGAAAGAAGATATTCAATACAACTATCTATTTCAGGTTGGAGATTATGACATATTTTTCTGATTTGTGTCATCTGTTTAGGTATATTAAATTGATTTCAAAGTAATTTATTTTCAAGAATTTAAATTTCTCTGAATACAAAAATAGAACGTTTTATTGCTGATTCATTCAACAATACAACAGAACCATCAAGACATGTAAATGTTAATTTGTTTATCTCATTGAAATCTCCAGTAGGAAGTCCATCTTTTCCCTTAGGATGATAGATTGTTTCAGCAACTTCAGATAAAGAAGCTTGTTGATTTTCAAATGGAATATTGAATTCTCTATAGTCTACATATACTGTCATTACCTTTGTTGTTGACATATATTTTTTCCTTTATGGAATTGGAACATTAATTGTTTGTGGATTATGCATTCTTGTGTCACAGCCGTTTCCTATAACAGATACAAAGAAATATACAATGAAAATAATCAACCAGATGAAACACAGTTCTTTTAGAGATTTCATGGTATTTTCCATTTGAATTTCTTTCATAATGATAGGATAATATAATTCATTAATAAAACGATTCATTTTTAATTTTTACAATTATATATTTAATTCCTAATGCTTCTGTCCAAACTTTGTGTGCATTGATAATAGTAATAACATCTCCAACTTTAAATTTATGCATGGATAATATCAGTTTTTACAACATAAATGTCATTTTTTCCTGTTAAAAAAAACTTAAACGGATTAAATTTTCCGACATTTAAAATATTTTTTATTATAAATTCCTGACCGACACAATAATATAAAGAAGAAGCATATAGAGGTAACGTAATAAGAATAACTCTGTCATTAAGTTTAAATGTATTATTATTCATATGATATTATATTAAAATAATATCATTTTTTTCACAATATACATTTTGACTATCTTGATCACCTTGATCACTAGAATATAAAAGAAAATCAATCGGAAGATTTGAAATAGTCAATAAAAACGAATCAACTACTACATAATATATGTTATAATTTTTTCCTAAACCAGAGAAACGACCATTATCCACAAACTTTGGTGTTTTTATCAAAATAACTTTATCATTAAGTTTAAAATTTTTCATTTTTATTATAATGAATTATCGGAATAATATGTTGAAATACAATTTAATTGTGAAGTTTTAATTTCTAAACACTTATTTTCATAATCAATATCATCAATATATTCAATTTTACATCCATTAGACCAAAAATCAAATACATATTTTGGTGGATTCCAATAACCATGTAATGTATTGAAAACATTACCTCCAGGTAAAATTAAAGATGGTAACGTTACGAGCGCAGTTTTCATTCTAATATATACATTAAAATGTTCTCATTTTATTTAAATTCATTTCTAATATCCATTAATAATATTCCAAGATGATTTTTTCCTTTACCACCACAAATACCCCAAAAGGTATCATTCCAATAATTTCCTTCTATTAAAATAGAATCTTCAGTATTAATAAGCATTATTTTCAATTCTGGGTATTTAGTAAATTTTTGGTATAAAAGATCTTTCATTACAGAAATTTTTATTTCTTCCCAATCCTTTCTAAGTAGTAAAATTCTTCCTGCTCTTTTAGCTCTTCCAGGACTTTCTAATTTTGATATTTCTATTCTAAGAGAAGTATCAAGTGTTTTCATCGCTTGATAAGCGTGTTCTACAGTAGGATAAGATATTCCTTCTACCCATATCACAGAAGGATAAAAGTTAGAAAGAAATCTATACTTTAAATCAAATGAATTAATTTTTGTCATAATTTTGTTTGGGTACATCTTTGATTTCAATAATTTACAAGTTATTGTATAATAATCATTTTCTATTACTTTTATTATTATCATTTGTTTATTATGAACATACTTATATATTTCTATTTCATTAGGACATAAATTAGTATCTCCTTTTTTGTCTGGTAGAATACACGCTAAATATACTAAATCACCAATTTTAAATGTCATTTTTTATACTCAAGTATCATGTTATCAATTATTTTAGACCAAGAATATTTGTTTTTTGCACAGTAATATAATTCATTACCTATAATTTCGGCTACTTTTGGATCTAAAAAAATTTTTGTTATAAAATCAACTATTTTTTCTAAATCTTCTGATACAAAAATATCATTACAATCTATTCCTTCTTTTCCAATTTTAGTGGTTACAATAGGTATTCCTCGAGACATTGCTTGACGAATTTTCGTTTTCATTCCTCCTCCCTGTTGTAAAGGAGCTACAAAAACAGTACAATTATCTAACAAACGAAGAACATTATTGTGTAATAATGATGAAAAAATAGAAACATTTTCATTTCCAGCAGAATATATTTTATGTGGTATAGAATTTCCAATAATAAATAACTTCGCATTGGGACACTTAAGTAATACTAATGGAAATATTTTTTGAATCAAATATAATGCAGCATCAATATTTGGTCTGTGAAGAAAAGAACCAACAAATAAAATTCTATTTTTATTTCTATTGGAATATTTAGGTATTATTTGTGGAGAAAAAATTCCTAATGGAAAATATGTTATTTTTTCTCTGTTATTTGTTATACGCTGTAACAAAAATTTATCTTGTTCCGTAACACAGATTGTAGTATCAAAATATTTTATTATGGATTTGTAATATCTCTTCCATTGAATAATTTGAAAGAGATAAAACATTTTTATAAATAAATTACTATGTTTGTATTGTCGATATAGAGGTCGAATAGTAACATCATGGTCATGAAGAATTTTTTTACAGTAGGTAGGTATTTCTCCGTATTGTCCCATATAAGACATTTCAAACTGTACAATATTAAATTGTTTTTGACGTGTAAGCGCTTCAATTTCTTTACACATTTGTCTGTTATAATACTTACAAACATAATATGGTGTAAGTGTAAAAATACTACGTAATAATTGAAATATTCGAATAGGAATTACAGATATTTTGTTTTTCTTTCTATAAATTCCAGTAATAGATATCGTCAATAATTCTGTTCTAGCAAAATCTATAAATTTATACTCTTCTTTATCACAAAAACAAATGAGTGTTATGTTAACTCCCGGTTTTAATAAAAATTCTTTAATATATTCATATACTGCAATACTTCCACCGTTTCGTGCTTCATAATGAGGTAAAAATGGTGATACTATAAGAATATTCACCTGTTATACCACATAATATGTGTAGCATCTTCAGGTATCTCTTCTAATTTAGATTGTTTGATCATAGGGAATGATTTCATCTTGTCACCATTTTATAGATGAATGTAAAAAATTTGTTTTTGCATTAGAAACAAGATCTGTTGGTTCACGTGCTTTTGTAATTATTGATGTTTGTTATTGTGTCCTTGTGATAATCCACATCTATGTGGAGATATTTCAAGAAAACAATTTGTAGTACTTATGGCACGACACCTTTTATTCTTATTTATAATAATTATTCTTTTTGTTGTAGTTTTTAACTTTCTTAATTTTTTGAAAATTTATCAAAAGATACTTTTTGAATAGTATTATACTCGCCAATTCCTTCTTTAAATCCAATGTCATATGCTAAATTAACACACATAATTAATGTTTTTTTCATTTCATCTGTAACATTTGATTTATTAATTATATTTAAAATATTATCTATTGTTATCATATTATTTTTTGATAATATTCTTCCGAAGTTTTTTCAATCCTAAAAATGTTATCACAACACAAATAATAACATAAACAAGACCTAAAGAAACCGTTATTGTAGATTCTGATATTTCAAACATATATTTATTTCCTTTCTAATTCTTGTTTGCACTCAGCGAGAAATGATTCCTCACCTTTAATATTTTCTTCTGTTTCTTGTCCCATAACTCCAACATAACTAAATACAGAAAATTTTTCTGGAGTTTCAAATACATCCTTTCTGACATCTTCACATATTTTTTCTATAAGAGGACGAATATTTTCATGATATTCTTCAGGTGATATTTCTTTCAGAATTTCCCGTACTTTAGAAAGAGAAATATAACCAGAAAAATTCATGTTTTCAATATTCGGTGAATCTATTGTTCTTGCTCCCATAAATACATAGTCAGAACTTCGATATATTAACATTATATTACTCCTTTTCTCGTAAAGAATTTAATTCTTCTATAGAATTAACTTTTTCACTTATAAAAATGATTTCATCAGCAGAAAAATATGCATAATTAGTAATAAAATTTCTTTGAAAATAACGGCTAGGTCTTAATCTATAACTTGAAACTTCATCTAGAAATGATACTTTATATGGATATTTTTCTAATGTATTTGTATTCTTTTTATGATATACAAATAAAATAATTCCAAGTTTTCCAATTCTTGATTTGGTTGGAGATAATTTTTCTGCAACAATTTTAACAATATTTCCAACAACAAAAGTTTTCATTATTAATTAATTTTTTGATGTAATTGGATTTTATTCATAAAGAAATATATTCATTTTTTAAATAAATTTGGATTATCAAATTCACAATTACATCTTACTAACCAATCAATAAATCGTTCATCGATATTTACAAGATCTTTTCTTGTTATCATAATGTTATTTCCTTTCTAAAGTATTTGTTTTATGTGTTTTAAATGTATTTAGGTAATTCCAGGTTAATTTCAGGGACACTTTATTTTCTGATAATAATTTCATATGTGAATCCAGCTGGGATTGAACCAGCGACCACGATGTTGTTTGTTTTAATTTATATAATATATTTATATACATAAATTTATGTATAAATGTAAAAAATGTAATAAAAAATTTGTAAAAAGATATTCCTATATAGGTCATTGTTCTGTACACAATAGAAATATATTATTATACAAAAAAATAAAAATAATTAAAAAAAATCATAATTGTAAATTCTGTAATAAACATTTTGATTCTGGTTGTAAATTGGGTGGTCATATTGTGTGTTGTAAATTGAATCCTAGTTATAATAAAAGAAATTTAAATATTAGTAAATCATTATTAGGAAATATTTTATCAAAAAAACATAGAAAAAAAATAAGTAAAAGTTTAACAAAATATTTAATATCAAATCCTGACAAAGTTCCATATAGATTAAATCATTCGAGTAAAAGAAGTTATTTTGAAATTATTTTTGAAAATGCTTTAAAAAATAATGGATTTATTGGCTGGGTATCACAATATCGTAATAGTATTTATCAATATGATTTTGCATTCCCAGATTTAAAAATAGATGTCGAAATTGATGGAACAACACATAATTTAGAAAAAGTTAAAATAATTGATAAACGAAGAGATATTTTTAGTAAAAATAATGGTTGGAAAATTTTACGATTTACTACAAAAGACATAAAAGAAAATATTATTCAATGTATTAATATTTTAAAAAATTTAATAAATACAATAGCTTGTAGTCGATAATGGAGTTGAACCATTCCCTGCGGTTTATAAGACCGCGGCTTCCAACCGGGTAGCTGATCGACCAAAAAATATTTAATTTATTTTTTTACCTTTTTTAATTCGTCGAACTAAAAATGCATGACCTTTTTTTGCTTGTTTCCATGTATTATATTTAAGAGTAGTTCCATCGTGTTTACCTCCAAATATTTTTGATTCAAATAATTCAGTTCCAATTCCAATGAATACTGTAGATATTATTACATCATATTCAGGAATTTTGGTTACTGCTACAACACGATTTTTTGAATTATTAAAAAAAATCATCCATTGTTGTATTTTTTTTGCTTTAACTGGAATTTTGTTTTTTAGAACATAACATCCCGATAATTTTGTTACTTTGTTTTTTGTTGTTTTAGTCATCATATATATTTCCTAAAATGATTTTTTGATTATGAGAAAAATGACAACACTCAATGCGAGTATAGAAATACAAAATAAAAAAATAAATGGAACCATTTTTTCTAATTCTTCTCGCATAATATCTTGTTTCTTTGATATTTAATTCGATTTTTTTCTAGATGATCATTGCAATGTGTATTAGAATTTTTAGATATTATTTTTCCACATATAATACACAATCCTAGTTTTTTCTTTCTCAATTGCCATCGCACTTGTCTCGAAATATTTAAATTCGAAAATTCATCTACAATCTTTGGTTTTTTCAAATATGACCTCAACATTCCATATTCTGACCTAGAAACCCATTTACAATTTTCAGGAGAATATGGTCCATTAAAATTAACACGTACAAACACAATATTCTGTAAATTTGGTTTCGGAGGAATACTCTTAATGAATCCATCAAACGTTAACCGTGTTCCAAAAATTGGAATATTATCCTTTTGACTTTTTCGAAGAATATTGTTCCAAACAAAGTATTCTCTTGTTTTTGACTTACAATTATTTTTAAATTTATAACATCCACAACTTTTTGTTCGTCCAGAAAGTATATTGCTCAAAATGATTTCTTTTTCTTTTCCACACAGACATTTACACAGAAAAATTCTGACAAAACATTTTTTAAATTTTCTGAGTTCAACATATTTAGTAATAGTAAGTCGTGTAAATACTTTACCAATGTATTCAGTTGGATTGAATGGTCTTTTCATATAGGAATAGTATTTTTAATTATTAATAAAAAGAAAATATTGGCTGAATCGTTGTTGAAGAAGCCAACCGTACCATTTAACTCAAATTAATATGATTTGAGCACCAATACTTTCTCTCTCGCCCCCTCTTAATTAGTATTATTGACAATTGATTCTGCAAGCGAAAATGCTTTTTCTTTCAAGGAACTTCCACTACCAAACCAGATAGAGTTCAATCTATCATTAGAATCTTTCTCAGCGCCACGAATATGGTCAACATATTCTGTTACTGCATTATATGCACCCCAAAGAGTTCCATTTGCAGTAACAAGTTTTGAACCATGACCGGTTTCTGTAAGCTCAAGAATACTGTTTCTGATATTTGTACTTCGAGTTGTTGTTTCTCCATTTTCCTTATCAGGAACAAGTTTATTAACATAATCAAGAAGTTGTTTTTCAGAAAATTTCTTGAGTGACATTTGTTTGAAAATAACTTCAAGTTCATCAAATACTTTATGGGAAATTTGAAGAACTTTCTGTGCCTCTTCAAACTTTGTCTTTGCACTCGTTGAATGTTTGATACTTACTTCGGTATCAACACATTCAACGAGTGCTATACTCAGAGTGTTGTTGCAAACAACTCGAATTGGAGTAAACTTAACACGGATGCGAGTTGTTCCGTCATGAGAATTTGAAAGCAAGAGATATTTTCCAACATCATCTTTGTTTCCAACATTGATATATGAAGGAAGTTTTGCAAGCATCCAAACACTTTCACCATTTCCAAGTGCACCTGCAGTTTCGAACATTGCTTCTTTTCCACCAACAATTCCATCAAAAAATTCGAATGCTTCTTTATTTTGAACAATTTCATATACACGACCAACAGTACCAAGAACTTGATTTGTATCTGTTCTGAGAGTGTGAAATGTATCAGCAACGGGAATGTATTTATTTTCATATGATGCATATGCAGGAGCTTTTACAACACTGTAATTCAATTGAGCTGCTTCGATTGCTTCTGAAGATGTTGCAAGTGAATTTAGTTTTGTTCCTAGTCCATGCCAAGGAACATCTATAACATACATCATTGAAGCTTTTCCATTTTTCATATTCAAACGATGTGCCATATAAAACCCTTTCTTTTGATGGTGAATAGAATATGAATTAATTTCTATTCAATATATAACCATTCTAATTAAAAAGAAATAGTTACAGAAAATAAAGAAATGATATTAGAATAATTTATTTTCTGTATTCACCAAAAACCTATTTTCAATATAAAGTTCACATTTGTATGTTTCATTAGGTACAATGTCATTTATTATACAATGTAGTCCAGTGTATTTATCATATTCTCCGAGTTTACTAGAATTACTAATAATAATTATTTTATCGCCAATTTTAAAATTTCGAATCATTATTATGTATAAGATAAAAAGAAAAATCGTACTATCAAAATATTTCTCAGAAAGGAGAAGAAAAAATATTTCAATTTCCGACTTTTCTATAAATGATATAGTAACACTATAACAGAATATTATTAATCAATCTGAAAATAATGTTCTATTGTGTTGATGTATGTGTATCCGCTCAAAATGTCGAATTAACCAGAGTGTATGATGAAGTGTCATTTTTGATTCATGTACTCCAACACTTTTTGACTTTTTCCGAATTAATTCGAGTGCTTTTTTCCGCTGTAATCCATTTTTATTTTGAATTTGCGCGGCAATATCGGATATCAGTTCTACGGTTTTCATAAGCATCATCACCTCCTTAAAAAAACCATTTAAGTATTTCTATGTTTGTATTCCTCACCTATATCAATATAATACAAAAATATAGAAAAGTAAAATTAAATCAAAATAAAAATATATAAACAGCTAAAATACTACTCCTGAAGCAATTGTCGTATCTTCTTTTTCAGATATTTCGGAGCAACATTAGCCGTTTGTTGTATTACCATTTTTGATACTGGAGATATACCATCACGATAATCTGATCGTCTAACAGAACATTTATGTAAACGATATGTGATTTGAGATTTTGAATATCCTGTTTTAGTTTGTATACATCGAGTAGAAAAACCCAAACTTCCTAAAAGAGCACAATCAAAATCTTTTCTATTTTTAAAGAAATCCACAAATACTGGATGATTTCTTTTTATTATCGTTTGCATATGTTATTTTTCCTCTAATGAAGAAAGTGAATTTAATGCAGCATTGATTATCTGAATATTTTCTCCGCAGTTCGGACAATAATTAATAAACTGTTTTTCTTTTGTATTTGGTTCTTGATACAACTGTTTTTTCTTAGAAATATGTTGTGTTATACCAGCAATTCCGTGAATAAAGGATTTATGACTGCCGAGTCCAGCAGAACTTCGAAATGATTTATTACAAATATTACATATTATTTTAGAAACAACTTCGACTTCGGCCATATGAAATTTCCTTATAATGTTTGAATTAGTGAATTTGTTGCATCAAATGTAATTCTTCATTTGCGATCAAAACAATACTATTAATGAATTCAATTTCTTCTTTTGTAAAATCTTTATGATGTTTATTAGAAATCTTTTTTTGAAGACTTAAAAGTATTTCATTAAATTTAACAAGTTGGGAAATAGTTCCAACTTCTAATATTGGTGGAGTATTATCTCCGAAAGGAGAAAATATTGTCGGAGTTTTATTTTCAGATGAGTCAATACCGGTAATGGCGGTTTCCATATACATTATTTTAAAATTATATCTTGTTTAAGATAAAATTCATAATTAATTTCAAAAATTGTCGTTTTATGATTTTTTTTAAGAAAAAAATTGTTTAATATACTTGAAATAACACCGGATTTTGTGAATATAATAGAAGTATTATGCGTACGTATATTAAATGTTATTCCCATATCGTTAATTTTAATTGATTGGTTTACAATAAAAACAGTATCTCCGATTTTAAAATGTCTAAAATTCATATCTTAACAATAACAGTTTCTGGTTGAATATTATATGTATTTTGAAGATCGGTTAAGAATGTTGATTGTATATTGTGATCTTCAATTGTTATTTTTTTAATGCATTCTGCAAAAGTTATTCGTTCATCTTTTGGAATATTCGAATATTGGTTATTATCCATTTTTAGTGATTCTACTTTCTAATAATTCTAATACTTTGTAAGTTATTTGTTGGTCTTCTTTTTTTCTTAATGTTTCAAGTCCGTGAATTCCTATAAGAAAATCATATTCGGGTTCATCTAATTTTTCTAATTCTAATTCACAAAAATCCATGTCAGTATCTGTTTTATTTTCAGCAACAAAAATCATTGCATGATTTTTTCCTTTTCTATATCTTGTTGTTGTTAAAGCTGCGGAAATAATAATATGCAAACAATTTGGATTTTCACTAATAGAACAATTAAATAATTGATAAATTCTTTTTTCGGATACTGCAGATGTTTCAATAATTAAATTGTGTTGTAAAATATATTTTTTAAGTGCTTTATCAGAATATGGAATGTAAATTGAATGTAAAATATTACTTACACCTGGAATACTAGCAATTTCTGCAAATGAAACACCTCCTCCGGTTATTGTAATTGCTAGTTTAGGTCCAGAATATTTTTTAACAAATTCATTAAGTGTCATAATTATATTTTTAACTTATTTTTACGATGTATTATTATCATAGAAATTGGCCAACATAAAAAATCTAACATATATGTTACTATTTTGTAGTTTCCGTACAGTTTTTTATGTAGTAACACGACATAAAATGTCCAAACAACTCCTATTAAAATATAATAAATAATATAATAATATAATAATTTAACATTATATTTATTCCTTATTTGTTTTTGGCGTGCCAAGACAAACCACTTGCAGTCACATCACTAATAAACCCCATTTCTATCAATGTATCTCTCAATTGTTCGGCTTTTTTATGTTCTTCACAATTAAGCAATGTGCCGCAAACATGTAGGTGTCCCAATGATTCTTCTGCGTTTACGAGCAATCTTTTCAAGAGGTCATTGCTCGGCAACGAACGCATAACATCAAAAATAACGCAACGGCTCTTTTGCCGTTGAGCGAACACAAAAAGAAAGGAAGGTAGATATGGGTAGCGGCAGTTTTCCACTTTACCGCACCGATGAGAGCGGAGCAAAATTGTTAAATGCGGCAAAACTTGTCAACGAGGTTGTTGATAGTATTTCAGATGATGTATCTTCAGGAGATAGTGGTGGTATGCAATACGACAATGCTGCCTCGGATGGCGGAAGTTTGGCGTTGCTGAGAAGCTCATATTTCTCATGTCGTGCCCCACTTAGTTTTTTTGTCTAATTTCAGTTGAAGACATATGTGAAAAACTTTTATCTATTAAAGTTCCAACTATAAAGTTACGAGGAACATTTCCTAAATTTCCGATTCCTTTTCCATCTCGTTCATAAACAAAAAATATTCCATTAATGTTTTCTATTCCTTGAATTCCGTCATCATTAATGAATCGTTCTGCCGTATCAAATCCAATATGAAATATTGGCTGAACTCTGTAATTATTAATCAATTCACTTTTGTCTTTAAAATATATTAAATTATCGATTAAGATAATATCATTTTCTTGAAAAAAAGAAAGTCGATTGATTAAATCATTTAATGAAATAGTTTCTTTGTTTCGTCGATTTAATGACATTTCAAATATTTTTGGGATATCCATTATAGAATTAAAAATTGCTCGGTGTCCATTGTGAATTGGATTAAAACTACCAGAAAAAATTTGAATTTCAAATGTAACATCTAAAAAACTAGAAATTGATTCTAATTCTAATTTTCCATGTTTTCCTATAGAAACAAAAAAACCATTTGATTCTTTATTTATTACTTTTTGATATTCAGTTTCAATATTCATTTTAATATAATAATAAATCTGATTTTAAATAAAAATTGTGATTAATTAAATATATTGTTTCTCTGATATTACCAACAGTATATACATACAGTGGATACTCAATAGAAGGATATTTAAAAATATTTGAAATTTGTTGTTTATTATCACTCAACATTTTTTCTTTTGAATATTCATATGTTTTATTTACAATTAAAACAATATCTCCGATTTTAAAATCATTTTTCATATGAAAGTAAAAAATTAACTAATTGTTTTGGCGAGTGAAAATTTCTAAATGATTTCATTATTTTTTTTGCATTAGAACTGTATATAGTATAGTGTTGATACATTTCAAATATTGCATTTTTAAGCGAATTTATATCTCCACTATAAAACGTAATAACTGCGCCCGTTCCCGCTGTAATTTCTTCCATCCAAGTATTTTTTGGAATAATACATGGTTTTCCATGACACAATGCATCAATTAGAATTCCAGAAGTTCTACTTTTATAAAATTCTGTTCTATATGGAATAATTATTGAATCACTATTATATATTTCATCAAGATATTCATTTGGATTTAAATATCCAGATATAGGAAATACTATTTGTTTAAGTCTTCCTTTTAAATTTCCAGTTTCATCTTGAATTCGGAATTCAATTTTATTTATAATTGCTTTATATAAAACATCAGATATCGATAATGTACGAATCAAAACATCTAATCCCTTTTCGTGTCGTTGAGCTCCTAAACAAGAAAATTTAAAATTTGCAACATTCCCACCAAATTGTGTATTACTATGATCTGTTGTTAATACTGGTATTGGAACAAGTTTAAATTTTATATTTGTAATATTTGAATATTCTTCTTGTAATTTGTGACTATCTGTTACAAATATAACATTTCTTTTGTTAGATAAAATACTTAAGGAAAATTTAATAAATCGTAGTATTTTTCTGGGATCTGTTCTAAACAGAAAAATAAACTTTGGAGAAATATTTGATTTGAAACAATATACTAATGTAAATAATGCTGGAATTAGCATCTCAATACAATTTGGAATAAAAATAATAGTGTTTATTGAATTATTAGATGCCGTTTTTGTTATACGTTTGATATTTCTGATAAAATCAAAATTAACGAGTATTGCATTAATAATTTTTTTTATTATTTTAGGTCCATTAAAAGGAAAATCGTATTTAATATCATATTTAAAACAATTGTAGATATTTAAATACCGACAATCTGTTAAAAAAATATTTTGATGTGCAAATATTGTAGTAAATAAATTTCTATTTTCACAGTCTGTTCTAATACTATGTATATATTGTCCGTGATGTCCGACAAAAGATTTATACGATGGATCTATAACTATCAAATGGGTATATCTATATTTTTCTCCATTAATCATTATAATCATCATTTTCAAATATTGTAACTTCAAGTTTTGCAGTACATACATTTTTTTCTTTATCATATTCTACATTAATCAATGCAGATTCTTGATTTCTACTTTCCAAAAGATCACATAATAAATTATACAATCGTTGTTCAATTTCATCATTGGTATAATTTTTTCTTTTTTTTGTGTTCTTTAACAACTTCATAACTTGATTTCATTTTAATACTCCTATTTATAGGATATAAATTCGTTCTAATAATTTATCATATGTATCTGCAAATCCGTCAGGCCAAATTTTTCCATTTTTTTCAAATAAAAATATTCCTTGTTTGTTTGTTTTGAATTCTTTATTTCCAAATACAAAAATTATTCGTTCATTATCTAATATTCCTTCTTTTATTAAAGCTCTAGTAGCTGTAACAACAATTTCTGATGATGTAAATATATCGTCTTTTTTAAGTTTACGTGTAATTTTTTCCGCTATTGCATCACCGTGCGCTTCATATGCTGCATCATAATATAACTTCATTTTGTTTTTCCTATTTATTTTATATAGATTATTTATTTTAGAATTAAATCTGTTTTTTTAAAATAATATTGACTACCTTTTAATAAGCAAACAATACGTTCTTGCATAAAACAACTAATTGTTATATCACCAGTATTATTTTCAAACTTTTTTTGAAATTCAATAAACCCAATTCTTCCAACTAATTTATTAATTGGAATTACTTTATCTCTAATTTTATACATATTATTTCTGTTGTTGTAGATTCATCATAATATCTTCTATCTGATAAATATATTGCATAAAAGTTGAGTCTCGTTTTATTATTCTGGTTCTTTCTGATACTGGTAAATTTATTTTGATATGATATTGTATTTGTCCTGGATTTGCAGACATAATATAAATATTGTTTGCAAGATACACAGCTTCAGAAATATCGTGTGTTACAAAAATAAGAGTAGGTTTAAGTTGATTTTGAATTCTTAACAACATATCTTGCATTTTCAATCGAGTATTTATGTCAAGAGCACCAAATGGTTCATCGAGTAATAATATGTTTGGATTAGCAACAAGACTTCTCGCAATTGCAACACGTTGTAATTGACCGCCCGATAAAATAGGATATTGAGCAAATTTACCTTTATGTTTTTCTAAATCACAAAATTGTATCATTTCCATTGTTTTGTCATATCGTTCTTTTTTTGATATTCTCTGTAGTACTAAAGAAATAGAAATATTATCAAATACAGACAACCAAGGAAATGAAGAATATTGTTGAAATACCATTCCAACGTGATTTTTTTCTGTTCTGAGTTTCTGATATAGAAATATTTCTCCAGAAGATGGAGTTTGTAATCCAGCGATATATCTCAGAATTGAACTTTTTCCACAACCCGAAGGACCTAAAACAACATTAATTTGTCCATAGCCGGGTTTTTCTTCAATAAGAAGATTTAATCCATCAATAATTACAACATCGCCATATTGCTGACTAACATTTCTAAGTTCAATAATATCAGGAAGATTTGTATTTTGAAACAAAACATTTGTCATAAATAATAATCATATAAAAAAATAATAAATGCAATAGTTCCTAATGTACTAGCTACTTGAGGATTTCCTAAAATAAAAATAATTAATGCTGCTATTATTAAAAGTGTACAAATAAATTTAGCAAAATTTTCAAATATTATTTTCATGGATTATTCTTCTTCTGATGTATATTCTTCAATAATTTCTAATGTCTCACCGTTTTTGCAGCATTATATCCTATTTTAATGAATCTAATTACATCATCCCCATCTAACAAATCTTTACCAATAATTGCATCTTCTGGATATTCTGATAAATTACCAATACTTGCTATTACTTTTCCTTCAACAAATATCGTATGTCGAATTCATTCAGGATTTTCTGTATTATATGTTATGAATTTTATTTTCATACTGGTTTTCCTTTTGATTTCAAGAAATATCCAAATGCTATTCCTAATACAAAGGAAATAACAAATGGTGTAAACAACCACATTGCAATTTTAAAAATCATGTATATAAAAAATCCAAGAAATAATAATAACGATATTTTAGACATACTGTGCATATAATGTTTCCTTATTTATAAATGATAGAACAACCCAATTTGAGTTAATAACCTACCTAAATATGTTTCTGTACTTAATGAATATTTTTTTACCTGAATAAATGCTGCTGAATTATTGGAAATTGTTAGTGATGTTCCAATTCCAATACCGTATCCGATTCCAAAATCTTTTGGAAATATATTAACAATATTGAATGAATTAACATTATAAATTGCAAAATTATCGGTTATCGATTTAGTAAATTGAATGTTAATGTTACCAAATCCTATATTTGTCGTTTTATTTTTATCTGCATAATATGCATATTCTATTGACGGAGAAATTGATATGAGAATAATTTTTTGACGAAAAACTTGTATATCATTACAATATGCTTCATTAACAATAGAATATTCTCTACAAAATCCTATTTCATGATCTAATGCAATACCGGCTGCATCTTTACTATGAATATGCAATATACTATTATTTATATAAAAGTAATTTGATTGTTGAGAATAACAAAATTGGATCGATAAAAATAAAAACAAAATAAAACATTTCATTGTGTGTTTCCTTAATGTTTTTAAGAAACTGTTATTTTTAATGTTACTTTTTCTGTAATTTTACGATTTTCTCTATCTAATTTTATTTGTAAAAGAATCCCTATTATTCCAGGAATAATCGATAAACACATAACAAAAAGTGATTCTAAAAGTATTCCTAGAAAAATTAGTGTAAGAATTAATCCAATTCCAATAGATGTAACATATAAATATTTTTTTTCTAATGTCATATTACATTTGACCTTCTATTTACATATTTTTCAAGTTTCTTATGGGCAAGAATGTATTTTAAACGTAATATATGAAATTTCTTATCTTTTATATCTTCAAACCTGGAATACTTTATGAATGTATAATCAAATCCCTCTTGATTTATTCGTTGTAATACATCTTGTTTCTCTTCTTGAGTCATATAATTTTCTATTAAATTGTAACGGCATATTTATGTTTGAATATTTTCTTATCTAAGAAAATAAATATCTTATCTTGAATAACACCAATCATTATGATGAGAAATAAGATTGCAAATACTTTATCCAATCTACTTTGTCTTGCTGTTGTAAATATTAGTGCGCCGATACCTCCAGATTTATTAACTAATTCTGCTACTATAATATATGTCCAAGAAATAGCAACTAATACCCTGATGTCATCTGAGAGTTTAGAAATAACTGCTGGAATGAATACTCTTCTAATAATGTTCCATTTATTTGCACCCAGTGTATATAGTGTTTGAACATATACTTCTTGAACTTCATAAATTCGCTGTATTACTACCGGAAGAAGATATACAAAAATTCCAAATGCAAGAAACTGAACTTTCATATTTAATTCGATTCCAAACCAAGCGATAAATAAACCTGTTATAGCTGTTAATGGTAAAAAACGTATTGCATCAATATGTCGATTAAACATTGTTTTAAATATTGGAAATAATCCGATAATAAATCCAATTGGAATAGCGATACATATTGCTTCGAAATATCCTAAAAAATTTAATTTTAATGAATAAAGTATATTGTCAATAAGAGCATCTTTTGTACTAAGATACATTTCTTTATATGAAGATAATACTTGATATGGTGTGGGTAAAATTGCATCTGTGTATATGTATTTTGCTAAATACCACCAAATGAAAAGTAAAAAAATAAATCCTGAAAATTCTAATATTGTTTTTATTTTATTATCTAATTTTCCACGTAAAGTAAAAAAGATGTTAATTTTCATGTGATTTTGCTTGATTTATTTCTGAATAAATTGTAGCAAGATCTATATCACATTCAAATTCAACTGTTGTATTTGGATTTATTTTTTTAGCAAGTAAATTTGCTTCTGTTATTAATAATTTTCTTGTTTGAATTTTGTCAAAACATCTTCCAGGTCTAAGTAGAGCAACATCTATATCATTTACATTTGAAAGATTTGTACTCAATAATATTTTCTTATTATTGTTTATAACAAATCCATCAGCCGCACCTAGAAGTTTATGCATGAAGAAATTTCCGTCTGTTCTTGATTTCAAATTAATATCAATATCTTCCAATACCATTGCAGTATAATCGGAACGTAAAAAATTTATGAAAAAATTATCATTTTCAAATACTAAAGATTCCATTGTATATAAAATTTTAGAATTTTCAGATGTTTTATTTGAAATTGATTGAATAATATATTTCAATAATCTAGTTTTACCTGTACCAGGTTTTCCAATTAAAATTAAAATAGGAGATGTACTATTTATATATTCATTTACAAATTCATCTAATGATGGCAAAATATATGGATATGATTCTGAATATATTATTTCATTAAATGAATTGTGGATTGTAGAATATACTAAATCCCCCTTAGAAATAAATCCCCAATCAATTCTTACGATTTTTCCGATCCTATTGTATTCAAAAAATATATTTGATATTTCATCTATACATGTTTTACCATATTCAAATGTTGTAAAAATATCAAATACAATTCCAATTTTGTTTTTAGTAAATGAATCAACTTTTTTTGCAATTAAAATATATTTCTCATTGAAAATACCATAACATCCATTAATATTGAAAATTATTCCTAATTTATTGAGTTTCGATATTAATTCTGAGATTTCAATATCAAATGTGTTTTCGAATACCGGTTTATAGAAAAATTGTTTTTCATCAGAAATATGTAGTAATGTAGATTTTAACTGATGTGAATGAACAGCTGAAAATTCTTCATATGTTGGACTATTTAATAAATGTCGAATCGGTGTTGTAATAGTAAGAATAGGCATGTTGTATTATCCTTCAAATCCAGTTTCATTCCAATAATCAAAAATTATTATTTCGGTTTCTTCTCCTCGATTACAAGATACCGATTCAAATGTTACACCAATAAAGGGATCTTTGAAATTATTTATAACACTTACAAAAAATTTAGCGGTGGGAAACACATCAGAAATTGTTTTTACTGTTTTTAAAATTTTTAGAGGTATTAATGATGTATAAACCATATGTGTTATAAAATTCCCAACTTTAACATCATCACCTAATGGTGAAATATATCCACCAAACGAATCATTACTACTATTTAAACATTGATCATTTTTTTGCATTAGAATCCAATTCCACCGCTTATTTTCATCGCGTGCTTTTTTATCTAAAAAACGTTGAACTGTTTTTAAATCGTATGTATTAATATTATTCTCAGATAAAAAAATTCTGAGTTTTTCGTATTGAAGTTCTAGCGGATTAAATCCGATTGAACTCGCGATGTTTGAAAATTCTTCTATTGATCGTTTATGACCAATAGAAATTGATACTGTTTGTGGTAATGGATTTTCGTCTTTTTCTTTGAATGATAATTCTTTTTTATTTCCAATGCCGAACATACTGTCACCTTAAAAATAATTGGTGTACTAAATATTTGGACACATATACATAATTACAAATGTATACGCAATTAATATTTAATACACCACGATTATGATTATTCGTTGATTAATTGAAAATCTGTTCTTCGATTTTTTCTTCTTCCATTTTCTGAATTATTATCTGCAATGGGTTTGTTTATTCCATTACCAAGAACAATAAATCGATTCTTATCAAATCCATGTTCAATTGCAAGATAATTTGCTACAGATTGTGCTCGTTTTTCTGATAAAACAATATTGGAATTCGGATTTCCAACATTGTCAGTATTTCCTTCGATTCTAATTCTACTTCGTGCAAATCCTTCTGCAATTGGAACAAATGATTCATCGATTAATGTTTTTGCATTATCATCTAATGTATAACTTCCTGTTGAAAATGTAATAGACAGTTTTTTATTTGAAATTGCTGGAGCTGTTTTTATCTGTTCAGTAGCAGGAGAAAATGTAACTGGAGTTTCTCCGTGTTTTTCTGATTCTGGAAGATTAAGATTTCTTATAATAGAAATATTGCAAATATTTCTCCATGATGGTGTATTTGCTGTTGTATAACCAAGTGGCATATATTCTTTCACCATATGATTATAAAGATTCTCTGCAGTTATACCTGTAAATGTTCCTTTAATATTAAAGAAATTTATATTATCACCGTAATTTGTAAGCCTTGCATTAAATAATGCAATTTTACAAAAATCTTCTGGTTGTGAAAATGCTTCAGCCATTAATGTAATGGTTTTATTTTGAATATCAACTGAAGATTTTAATTCACCAATTGCTTTAAACCATCCTGTTGCAAATGATTTTAAAATTTGTTGATGAGCATCTAAAAATGATTTCTTAACCAAAAAACAATCAGCAATAATATTAGATGCTGATTTTGTATTTACCAAAATTTTGGAACCGGGTCGTTTTGTAATACAATCTTGATCATCTGGACTCCAACATACTGCAGCATCAACTTGTCCTTTTTTGAATAAATCTGCAGCATCAATTGCATTTTGAACTTCTTTTATTTGAACATCAGAATATTTCAAATCACCTGCATTTAATGCCCAAAGTAAAAATGAATGACTTGGTGTCATTGGAGCAAGAGCAATTGTTTTTCCTTTTAAGTCACCAATTTGATTTATTCCTCGTTCAACAACAATTGCATCACCACCAAAAGACCAATCTGCTTGCATAAATACTTGAGGTTCAAATTGCTTTAATCCTTCAGCTTCTGTTGTAAACGCATCAAGTGTTGCCCAAAGAACATCAACATCTCCAGCTTTCCATGCTTCTCTAGAATTCTGAAAATCATCAATAAGTTTAAATTCAACTTGAATTCCTTGTTCGGTAAAATATTTAGAATTTTTTGTTGCTTTTAATCCATTGTTGTAATAAATACCAGGACCCCATCCACCCCATGTATTTATTGTTACAACTAATGGTCGATCATCATCACTACTATTAGTTGAATGTATTTCTGAATTATGTGATTTTGTTGCAGCAGTAATATTAGAAGAACCTTTTGTATCTCGATTAAAATACCAAAGTGCTCCAAGAACTGCGGCAATAAATATTATTCCTAAAAGAGCTTTTCCAGCTCCAGTTACTCCTGACAGCATGATAATAACCTTTCGATTATAATGTTAAATGTGAATTTTATAGTTTAGAAAAATTTTGATTCTGTTGTTTTTGAATTTCCAGGTATTACATTAACTCGTTCATATTTTGCAGTTGATACTTGTGTCATTGTAGGAATTGATTTTAATGAATTATCATCGAGCAAAAAAGGAGAACTATTTTTTTCAAGGCGATCCAACATATCCATTCCTTTTTTCTCAAAAATACCATTTTCAAGATCAATCATTCCAATAATTTCACTTGATTCTTCAATAAAGGTATCAAATGCACCAATTTTACTACTTATATCATTTTGAATATTTTCAGCTGCCAGATCATATATTGCTTTCTTGTCTGGGTCACCACTTAAAATACTCATTGCAGATTTCAATGCATTATAACCTATTCGTGTTGTTTCGCGCTGATCTTTCATTTCTGAAACCTGATTTTCATAATCTTGAATCAATACTTTTGATGTCTTCTTAGCTTTTTCCAAAATTTTTGTAATTGTTTCCATTTTCATAAGAATACCAGAATATTTCTTAACATTTTCTTGTAGTCTTCCTGCTTGACGTGTATAGACTGCAATTTCTTCTGGAGTTTTTTGTTGTGTACGAGCTTCTTTTGCTAATTCTAATTGATGATTCGATTCTGTAGTTTTCTTTTCTATTTTATCTCTAAGACGTTGAATATTACCTGCAAGTAATTCCATTTTTTCTTTAAGCTCTTGATATTTATCTTTGAGATATTTAACATATGTTTCAATAATAGATACTGGATCAAGATTTATTAAAATACCAGTTAATCCTCGAACAATACTTTTATATAGATAAAAAATAAATGTTCGCATTTGACTATCAGCAATCATATAATATAATACAAACAATGCAAGTCCTACGAGAACAAGATTTAATGTATTTATTGCAATAGAAAGGAGAAATGGTAGTGCAAAATATAATGCAACACCAATTCCTAAAAATCCAGAAATAATACCAACCTTACCATCTGGACGTTTCCACCATGAACTTAAGTTATTTTTTGATGATGTTTCCATTATATTTTTTCCTTTATTTATTTTTTTCTAGAAATTTGAGGTTGAACAATTGTTGATTGTTCTAGATATGTTGAAATTTTTTGTATATTTGATTGAATTTCGCCTTCAACGACAGAATAAGTTATATCGAAATTTGCTTGTAATCCTTGTATTTTTAATTTTCCAATATTAATTTCTCCAGACAGAGACATACTTTGTGTTTGGTTATCTTGAATTTCTTGTGTTAATTGTTTAATTTTTTCAGTTTTTTCTGCAATTTGAGTTTTTAATTCTTCAACTGTATTTTCATGTTGTTGAAGTTCATCACCAAATTGTGTTTGTAAATCTCGAGTAAATGAATCTCGTTGAGATTCCAATACATTAATATAATGTTTTGCTGTATCTAAAAGATGTGAAACATCTACTCCGTTTGCTTGAAAACTTGCAAACACAGCTTTAAATTTCGTTTGTTCGTCCATTGCAATTTGTCGCATATTATCTAGCGATTTTTTAAATTTCCAATAATCATTTTCAGCAAGAGCATTATCTTCTAATGCTTGTGATAAAACTTCGAATATTTTTTGATCTATCATTCCAACAGTTGTTTGTGTAGGAAATATTCCTCCGTATTGAGGAGAATACATTTGTGGATTTACTTGAGGTACTACTCCATTTCCATTATTATTTCGTTCTGGTTGTTGAGAAATTTTTGGATTTTTATCTGAATTTGGATTATAAAACATCTTTAAAATACTCATAAAACATTTCCTTCTATTTTTAATGAATAATGGTAAATTTTTGTGTATCGGTATCAAATTCTAAGAATTCTATTGTTCGAAGTAAACAATCAATATTATATGTTTGATCAAAATATCTAATTCCAAATTTTTTGTCATGTTTTTCTTTATTGGACAATGCTGATGAATGACCTAAAATTTGTGTTAACCAATTACAATTTTCAAATTCTCGATTCCAATCACACCATAATGGTCCACCAATATCATCTTTCCCAAATCGTGATCTACCAATATAATAAAATGGACTAGTATAATCATGACTCCATTTTGTAAGAATCTCTTCTATGTTATCAACTGTAATTTTGTAATATTTAATTAAACTTTTTGTTAAACCAGCATGTGTCACTAATATCTTATTTTCTTTATCAAAATAAAAATATGTAAATACATTAAGTAGTCGATTTTTAAGATGTATTAAATGTGCATCTGTTACTGAATTAAATCCCGAACAACGACATATGTCTTTAGGTCCTAAATAATTAAATTCGTGATTTCCGGGAATATAAACACATTTTTTATGTTCTGCCGCTTCTAATACTAATAATAAACATTCAACTTGTTCGATAATTGAAAATTGAAAACTATCTACTAAATCACCAATAAAAAATATTTTATGGGTATTTTCAAATTTGTTTAATACATATTCGGTTATTGTTATATCACCGTGAATATCACCAACAAATAAATATTTCATAATTCAAAATGATTTTTTATTTTATCAACATCTAACGAATTCCCATGACACCAGTTTTGTGTATATTTACATGTAGGACAAATCCAACCATTTTCTGTTGCAATTAATATCCTGCTTTCAGTGTGATTATTTTCACATGTATATGGATGTACGAATTCTATTTTTTGATATTCATTTAGATTTTTTACCTGTTCTTCTGAAAACGGTGTGTGTATTATATTTTTAAATTCAAGCATCTTTTTTTCTAATTTAGTTATTGCATCATCAAGATCTTCTTCAATTACAACAATTTTTCCATATCTTTCACCTGTTGTAATTTTATATCCAGATGACCAATTTTCATAATTATGATATGAACGACTATTAAAAAATTCAAATCCACCAATCATTTCTATCGAACAAATAATTTCATTATCACTCCACATTTCCGTAGGAAATAATTTACGTAACCGTTTATCAATATCAGATAATTTTTCGTATTTTTTGTTTGACATGTTTTACAATTCTAAGGTAATTGGGGTAAGAAGAACAATTTTTTCAAATAACTTATCTATTTCAATAAGTTTTGCTTTAACAAGTTCAATGGATGAAGCTGTTATTTCTTGTGATTTTTTCTCTCCCAATTTATTAAAATATTCAACAATAACAGTCATGATACATTTCCTTTCAATCAATAATAAAGAAAAATAATCAATATATACTTTTATGTAAATAATAATGAAAAATATATTTTACAAGATTAAAGATATTCATATAAAGTCTAATTTGTCACTTCTGATATATCGGAGAATAACGAGGATGAATCAGGATTGATTCTAATTTTTGGATGAATGAAATAACATATAAAAAACGGCTATCATTTCTGATAGCCGTATGATTATACTAAAGATTACAACCAGATAGCAAGAATTACTTTTCCAGTAGTGTCACCCAACTTAAATGACGTTGAATTATTTGATGGGTCTCGAACTACCGCTAGTTTATACTCTGCACCTAAAGAAATATTTTGCCACGGTGTAAAGCTAGCACCCAGAACTCCACCAAAACTATATGAGTTTTGTGATTGTGGTTCTGTATGATTGAAAGTAAATTCTGGTCCAACATAAGCATATGTATTGTTTGTTCCGGCAAAGTCAAACAACAATGCGCCAGAACCATTTACATTCTTTGGATTATTACCATTAGGGGAATCAGTAATATCGAATCCCAGACTTCCTCTAAATGAAGTTCGATTCAACCAATAATATTGGAACCCAACTCCGCCATTAAAATTGGCTGCGCTGAGATTTCCAAATCCACCGAATGTAAATAACATTGCTTTGTCACCTTGTTGATGTTGTTGGGAACTTGCTGGTACCGAAACCGATACTAGCAATAATATTGTTACAAACAACATTAATAGTGATTTGAATTGTTTCATGTTTACTCCTTATGATTTGTTTTGTTATATGTGAATTGTACGATTTGCAGTTACACGATTTCGTGTTCGAATTGTTTCGAACGATTCATCTACAGTTAACATTCCATCTAAAAAAACAGTTTGTAAAACATCCTGTAAATTCTCGGTTGTTACATCATTTTTTACTGTAATATATTTAATCGGAGAACTTGATCCAGTTTCGACTAATTTTAATTTCCCAGGTTTTGAATTTTTTTCTTTATCGGTTATCGGTTCTTTATACACTTCTACCAATTGACCATCAATAACAGCAGCAGAACATTTAAATGCAAATTTTTGTGTATCTCTATTTAATTTTTGAAGTAATGCTCCTCCCATTCCAAATGCAATGTTATCAGCACTCCATCCGTTATCTTGCACTCTTGTTAAAATTTTATTGATCATTTCAAAATCAACACCATCACCTTGAATAACTCGAACATGATCATTCAATACTTTAAATCCCTTATTATTACATCGATATCCAAATTTTTCTCCTAAGATATTTAGTACTTTAACGACAACTTCTGGTGGATAACCAGAATCAGGACGAATAACAACTGTTCCGTTTCTATTTAATACTTTATCACGCAAAATTTCACCCAATAAAATTTCGCATGCATTATAAATATTAAAACTATCGCTTACTATTGCAACAAATCCTTCAGGATAGGCCGTTAACATATTTTCAAATGCCTTAACTTCATTTTCTCTCATCCAACTTGTTATTGTTGAATGTTCTGATGCTGGAATAGATTCTGCAATTGGATATTTAGCATTATAATAATCTCTTGCTACAAGCATTGATACTATAGTATCTGTTCCTCTGAAATTAATGAGATGAGCTGCTCCTCCAATTCCAGCCGATTCAACAGATGAAACTCCTCGAAAACCAAAATCATGTAACTTATATGGAAGCAATGAAACATCACCATTTATATTTAAATATTTCCATATAAGTTGACGAATTTCATGCGATATTGTTGCAACTGTTGTTGGATACCATGTTTGTACTAAAAGTGATTCTACAAAATTAGTAAGCCAATAACAATTTGGGTCTGTATTTCTAACAGACATAAGAATATTATGAACTGGAATTTTACTTCCTTCGGGAACTGCTTTAATTTCTAACGGAAGTATTCCTCCATGATTTTTTAAAATATATTCCCATCCAGAACGATTAAAAATATTATCATTTCCAAAAAAATGTTGTTTACAGATTTCTTCGGCTTCTTTGATTTTTTCTTCTGTAACAACTATTCCAGATAAATATTGTTTTAGAAAATATTGTAATCCAAAAAATACTGTTGCTGGAAATTCTCCACCTCGAGATTCAAAATGGGAATAAATTTCAGTTGTATTTGGTGGATATTGTTTGTAATGAGATTGTTTATAGCTATCTGTAAGAAGTAATATGTTATCTTGAAACATTGGAGTTGTTTTTTTATTGATGAAATTGTAAATAATTAATTAATGCATCATAAAGAATTTGGTGATGTTTACCCAAATGTTTTTTAACACTTTTAAATCCTTTACATCCTTCAGGTGTAGTTAAATTAAACCATTCGGCTTTTTGCAAATCATCATCATCATCATCATCATCATCATCATCATCATCATCAGCAAGAACTACA
>ERZ1292632.401-Hain-H43-01um-R2-401-length-45729-cov-14_pt1 | contig 45729 bp, 62 predicted proteins | sample MGYA00564407_ERZ1292632 | MGnify/ENA primary metagenome ERZ1292632 (study PRJEB36523, sample SAMEA6512637) | groundwater metagenome | collected 2019-01-08 | study: AquaDiva: Metagenomics assemblies of 32 groundwater samples | reverse complement strand
CGCATAGGTGAGGTTCGCATAGGTGAGGTTCGCATAGGTGAGATTAATATTTTTCGAAAAAGCAATTTTTACCGCTGCGCCAAGCTGGACGGATTACGGCGTGTTCTTGTAGCTCGCATCCAGTTCGATCTTGCAGATTACCTCGGCTGTGAATCGGTTTAGGACTGTGAATTTCATGTTATATTACTCCACGATGATACCAGTTCAAGTCGGCCAGCCTTTCATTACGAGCCTGGATTGTTTTCTGCTCAAGCTCGTAAGCCTCGTTGCCAAGGTCTATGATTTTCGCTGTGCGTTCAGCCTCATCTACTTCGAGGGTTTCGACATACTCGATCCCGCGCGGTAAGTCCGCTATGTGCTCGATAGCAAGATCACGATCCAGCCAGAAATTCTCGGCGTACCGATCATTTAGTTTTTCACTGCGGCAGATATTGATCCAATACATTTTAAGGTTTCCTTCTATTTCTTAGTGAATTGTTCGGGTTTACCCTCCCCAACCTGGCCCCCTCATCACAAGAATTTCAGCTATTCTTAGTTTCTTTTTTCTGTGGATCATCCTCGTCAAACGGGTTGCAGATAGGCAGACAAAGGTGAAAACAGGTCAACAAGAGCGCTCATAGTCCATACGCCGAAAAGGGCGAAAAGGAAAATCAAAATCCAACCGATAATCAGACCTTCTCGGGTAGGTTCGCGCATAAGCTAAATTCTCGATCAAAAGTGTATAGTGGATAATGCATAGTGACTATACATTATTCACCCCCCGTCGTGCAAGAAAATAAAAAAGAGACATTTGTAATAATGTTACCTAATGAGCGTTAGGTAGAATGTTGTTTGTTTATAATATGTTATATTCTACAATATATATATGTAAAATATATAATTCACGTGTAGAGGTAAGAGGGGCGAGGCATGGGGGGTGAATAGTGATTAGTCACTATACACTTTTCGTGAAGATTTTTAATCTATTTACGTCACAAGCTTTTGCCTATAGGATGCAAAATATGAAAGGGCAGAGAACCGCCAATTTAGGAATTGAGGAATTGTGGGCGCCGACTGGGCTTTCGAGTGCAGTCAGGAAGCGGTTTTGGGAATTGGAGGAAGGCCTGAAAAAGTTAGTTCTGACGGAGACCGATGGCGATCATGCCGCAGAAAAAGAACCCTAGCCCGTACATCTTGGAAAGCGTAATTGCGATTTCCAAGTACCTGGGCAAAAGCCCAAGAACGATCCAGTACTGGATCAAGGCTGGTTATCTGCCCGCGATGAAAAATCCAAGAGGCCACTGGTTCACCACAGTTAGCCTTATAGATCAATGGGTCATGGCTGGGCATAAAGAGGAATTGAGCCTGTATGAGCGGAGAAAAAGTGCCAAGCAACGTGCCGCTGGAGGCTGAGCGGTTAGAGGATATTCCGAAGCGGGCAGAAAACGCTGCGGTGCTTGCCAGATTGCAGAGTTTTGATCGGAGCATCTTTCTTGAGGAATTAGGTAAGATGCTTGCCAGCGGGCCTTCTGAGGCTGATGTGAGGGCCTTTGCGCGGCGAAACCCGGAGAAATGGGCGAGTGCCTGCGCGACATTGGCCAAGCTGGGGGGATTTAGCGAAAAGCAGGAAGTTGCTTTGACTGTCATAGGGCAGGCGCATCTACTGTCGGATCGGCAGCTAGTGGAAAGGGCGGAGGAGATAGAGAAACGGCTATTGGTTCTTTCCCAGGGGACGGATGGAAGCTATTCGATTGATGAGGGGGCCAGGGGGGAGGGGGAGAACCACACATTAGACATTCTCCCCACGTCCCTAAGTTTAGAATTAGAAGGTGGAAAAGAGGAGCATGGCCCCGATGAGAGCACCGAGTAGGCAAAAGGCAAGGACTTCAAGAAGATGGTTCATGGAAAGGCCTCATGTAATGCTTTCTCGAACGCCTCACGCGATAAACGATTTTTATAGTTTCCGCCATCAATCTTGTTGAGATGTTTTCCCGTAGTCGGTCCCCAAGAATTTTGGCGTACCATAAGACGGCCTTCTTTTTCAAACGCCACGGGCGTTTGGTAGGAAAAATAGAGACGGCCTCCACAGGGCAGCGTGAAAACGAGGGCGTTAGCACAAGAACCGGGTGAAACATAGTTCATATAAGAGGTGAAGCTTGGTAACATGGTTTTTACTCCTTAAATTGGTTAATCAGGATCAAATAAGTCACCGTAATACCCCTTTTTGCCAAGTGTTGTTGCGCTACCGAAATGAAATTTAATACCGCGCCCATTCTCGGATCGTTCTGAAATTGGCGGGAAGACTTATGATTTTCTCGCCTTCGGAGCTTTGGCCGAGAAGTCCATAAATGCGTCCGTCCTGTTCCGTTGCCTGGCGCCCCCAGTCGTGAGTGCGACACCAGTTAACTAGTTGCTTGTACATTCCCCTCACTCTCCTAGGTTTATCCCCTCATCTTAGTAGCAGCTATTTCGCCGGTCAAGTATCGAATGTAGGTACATATTCCCATGACAAGGGAGTACCTAACGGGGCGGTGCTGGAAAGGAGGGGGCGTCGGCTGGAGCTAGGACAAGGGATTGGCAGGGCCAACCGCCAGGCAAGGTTTGACTTCTTTATATGGCAGCTAACGGGGGTGGGTGTACAAGAGCCGAAGGGTAGGTATTTTATGGGGGTCCCACCCCATATTTTGAGGGATTTTTAATCCGTGCGGTATATCAATACCCTCGAATTTCTTATTTGCCATGCACGTTTTTCTGGTGTAGATATGAAACTCCATCGCTAGATGGTTTCCTCCCTAAGTTGACATACTCGGTTCCCCTTGCTCGGAGAGGGGAACCCTTTTTCCTCCCATGCTATAGTGGCCTCCCCTTGCCTTCTTGCTTAAAAGCGGTTACTTCTCATTGAGAACCTGTAAAGAGGGCTTTCTTACCTTTCACATGACAATAGACTTCCTAAAGACCGGAAAATACGCAGCCGCCTTCATCGCCCTGGCGGGTGCTTTGTCTGTTGGAAGCGGGCTAGTGTACAGCCTCCTCCCCTTTGCCAAGGCAACGGACCTCATTCAGGTGGCGGGGGTTTCCTATTCAACCGCCATCTCGGAGCAAGAGCGCCAAGCTGTGTGGCTGCAAATGGAACTCAAATCAGCCGAGGCCCAAGGGGATCAAACCCGTATCCGGGAGCTTCGTGCGATGGTGGCAGAGGCTGAGCGTAAACTTCAGGAGCTTCGATCCGAAAAGCAGAAATTTCAATGAACCCGATGGAGCGCCGCCTTATTGAAGAGCGCCTCATTATTTCGGAGGAACTTCTTCTCCGTAAGCAAAACGACCCCCTTCTCACCTTTCCGCTATATCCAAAACAGCGCGAATTTGTGGATAGCATCATTAAGAGGAAAAAGAAGGAGAATTGGTTTATCGCCGGCAACCGTTCTGGAAAAAGCGATTCAGGTGCTTATGCAGGGGCTTTGTTGGCGCGTTTTGGAAATCAGGACCCCGGACTTGGCTTTGCGAAAGCTGACGGTTCTTCGATTGAAGTTCGGGATCGAGCAACCTCTGGATGGGTAAGCGCCCTTGACTTCCCTGTGTCACGCGACACCATTCAACCCAAATACTTCGATAATGGCTTTTGCCCTCCCGGAGCGGCACATGATCCCTTTATCCCTAAACGGGAAGTTGCTGAATGGCGCGTATCTGACCAAATCCTGAAGTTGAAGAACGGAAGTATTATAGGATTCAAGTCCGCAGACTCTGGCCGTGACAAGTATATGGGGGCGGAGAAGGATTGGGTACACCTTGATGAAGAACATCCTGAAGAACTCTATAACGAAATCATCATTCGTGTTGGTACGCGGCCTCTTCGTTTATTTGGCACCTGCACCCTTCTTCCTCCTGAAGGCCAAGTAGGGGGTGTTACCTGGATTTATGACAAGAAGGTACGTCCATTTCAGCGGGGCGAACTAAAAGATATTGGGCTGTTTAACGCCTCGATCTATGACAACCCAGGCATTCCCAGGGAAGAAATCGAATACCTTGAGTCCGTCTACCCGGTCGGCTCAATGAACCGGCGTATCCGTCTTGAGGGCGAAATGCTTTCCGGCTACTCGGGGGCGCGTTTGTACGCAGGATTCAATTTCAAGCTGAATGTACGAAAGCAACCAGAGATCGCCCTTCGCCGCCCCCTATGCTGGCTATGGGATTTTAACGTGCAGCCCATGGTTAGTTTGATCGGACAAAAGGACCGTGGCCTATTCCGCGTTTTCCATGAACTTGTGCTTGAAGAAGGAAGTATCCCCGAAATGTGCGAGGCCTTTCGCCGTATCCATCCCTACCATATGGCCGAAATATGGGTGTATGGGGATGCTTCGGGAGGGGCGCGTTCCCACGCAATCCGGGGTCAAAAGACCTCTTATCAGGTTATTTTGCAGGAAATGATGGACTATGCCGTACCCCTTCGCCTTAAGGTGCCGGACAAGAACCCGCTTATAGTGGATCGAGTGAACGCCGTTAACCGTGCCTTTTCCTCGCATGGCGGAGAGGTGTGCGCGGAGATTGATCCCGCATGTGAAGAATTGATAGCTGACTTTGAGCAGGTGGTGTCCGATGGAAAGGGCGGCATTAAGAAAAGTTCCCGCCGCAACGATCCTTACTCAAAGCGCACGCATTTGTCGGACGCATACGGGTATTGGGTATGGGCCGAGGCTCCTATCCGTCCCATGAACTTCACAGAAAATCAGAGGAAAGCCGCCAAAATTAAACCTCCTGGCTACTCTATTCAATACCATGGCTTTTCCTGAATGAGGGGGCCAGGTTGGGGAGGGTAAACCCGAGTATCATGCAAGTATTTATATGTAGAAAATGTGGACACGATCTTAATCCTGGGGCAGAACGTTCAATCGGTGTTTGCTCTTGGTGTATTCTTGATAGTAATATAAAGACAATACGGATTCCAAGACCGGGGTATTCATACGTAAATGGCGAAGGCACAAACAAAGAGCGTGTCCCTACCGGGCGCGGATAAACCCGTTGAAGCGAATGAGGGCCTTACCCTCATTCAATTGACGGGACAATATATCAAAGAAGCGGAAACCGCCCGTCGGGATCGGTTGAAGCAGAATAAACGAAATAGAGACACTTACCTAAGTAGGCAAGATTGGTCCCACAAGCGTGAAGGACAATCTAGAGAATTTCTTCCCAAGCTATCGGTTGCGGTTGAACAATTTGTGGCTTTTGCCAAGAAGGCTCTGACTCAACTTGGCCCGTGGTATTCGGTCTCCTTTGGGAAAGATTCCAAGGCCACTCTTTCTGAATTGGCGGCGCGAAATCTTTTGGATACCTTCTTTGATCAGCTTCTTGTCGAAGATAATAAATATAGCAATATAACAACTCTTGTTGGAGATGCCTTGAAGTCAGGTTCTCTCGAAAGCCTTATGACATTCAAGGTGCATGGTGGTCGTGTAACGGAACGCAAATTTTCGGTTGAACCCCCAACGCCTTTTCTCGATCAGGAAACCGGACAGTCGGGCATTTCACCAGAACGTTTGGTATCGGAAGAGATTCGACCTTGGCGACTTCGGATTGATCTTATCCGGCAGGAGGATTATTACCCGGACCCTACAGGCAAAGGTCTTTACGAAATCCACCGTTCTGAGCAAGACCTGTCCTATATCATGCAGCGGGCAGAGGAAGGCATCTATGACAAGGCCGCTGTAGATCGTATCAAGGAAACCTTTACCAAGGAAATCGACCAAAGTCGAAGTGCTAAAGGAATTGCCCAAGCCACCGCGCAAGTACCTAGCTTTCGGAAAAAGGTTATGGTAGACGAGTGCTGGGGCAGCATTTTAAATGAAAAAAGCGAAATAATTCAAAGCAACGTATTCTGGACCATCGCCAATAATAGTGTGGTGCTGCGAAAACCAACACCAAATCCCTTTTGGCATCAGGAAAGTCCGTTTATCACAACCCCTCTTATCCGGGTGCCCCACTCGACCTGGCATAAAGCGCTTTATGATGATCCTTCTTCTCTCAACATTGCCGTCAATGAATTGTTTAACTTGATGCTTGATGGAGGTCTTGCCTCTGTTTGGGGAACGCGGCAGCTTCGAATAGATGATTTGGACAATCCATTGGACATTGCAGACGGCATACCCCAAGGAGCAACTTTGAATGTTCGGAGTACTCTTCCTCATGGAGCAAAGGTGCTTGAAACCGTTACTGAAGGAAAGGTCCCACCTGACGCTATGGCTATCATGGAAATGCTTAGCCGTGAATTTGCAATGGCTTCTCTGTCGAATGAAATCAAACAGGGCAATTTTCCTTCCAAGCAAATTCGTGCGACGGAAATTGTAGAAGCGTCCCAGTCTCAAGGAATTACGTTAGACGCTATTGCCGGTGATATCGAAAAAATGTTGGAAAAGCTTATCCGAAAAGCCTGGCTGACGATTCTTCAAAATCTGGATGATGTAAGTGTGCCCGAGATTGTTTCTTCTATCGGGGCGGCTAACGCCATTCAACTTGCCCAAATGTCAAAGGCGGAACGTTTTGCTACTTTTGCCAATTCGGCAGCCTTCAAGGTGCATGGTCTATCTTCCATGATGGCGAAGGTACGAGACTTTCAAAAATTGATGGCGGCCCTGCAAAGTATTATGAACAATCCTATTCTGCTTCAAGCCTTCTTTAAACGTTATTCAGGCGATAAGGTTCTGGCCTATATGCTGAAGGCGCTCGATATTAACCCTGACGCCATGGCGCGGGATGAACAGGAGCAACAGCGGTTGGATCAGGATTTGCAGGAATTGGCAGCTTTCACACAGCTTATGCAGAATGGGGAGTCGGCTCAGAACGCGGATTCGGAAACGAAGCCTGGAGCGACCGGCTTTACTTCCGGGAATGTGGGGGGGTCCAACCTTCCCGCCGAAATAAATCAGGCAGGTAATCCGTTAACGGGTATGGTAGGGACGTAAAATGAAGCCTGTTGTATTTACCGTACACAAAAATACCAAGCTTAAGCATGAACGACGGAGAATATGGAACGCCTTACAGAGTACTATAAAAGGTACGTCTAAGTCGATAGACGGCTTTGGGTTGATTATCTATTCCAAAAACGAAGACGGCAGCCTTTATTCTATCCCTTCCTATTCGGTAAGGGACGCTCTGGACGCTTCCCGGCTTCCGGGTCTTGCTTATGAAGAACTTAGTCGGCTTTTTCGGAACAAAGTGGAGTAGAGTATCTTGGTAGATTTCACTACAAAACTTATAAATCAGCTAGAGCAGATTTCCGATGACGTGAATCTGCCTCTTGAACGGCGTCTTATCCAGATGGCGGTATGGTTTCACAAGAACAAGGACCGGGTTCCGAGGGAAAATCTGCCAAAAAGGCTGGATTTTCTTGAAAAGTCCCTCGACATAACCCTTGAGTTGTTCGCCATGTCGCTAGAGAGACTTCAGCTTAATGAAGGACGGCACAAATCGGCAAGTTTATGGCTACCAAGTGGCATGAATGACCCTAATAACAGGAATTTTAGATGAAATGTCCCAAGTAAACCTGGATAAGAAAATGGACCTGGTTGTGCAGGGGCGAACAGCTGCTCTTTTAGGTAACACCCTGCGGGATAAGGTCATGGATCAGCAGCTTTTGGTTCTGGATAGGCTTATTTCAACCTATTTAAGAGGAGGTTTGTCCCCTGTGCAGGCCTTGGCTGGTGTAGGAGAGATGGCAGGGCTTGAGGCGACGATTCGCACCCTTGAACAGGAAGCCCGCCGGGGTGAATTTGCGAACATGGAGTTACACAATGACAAAGAAGACGAATAAGACGGACTCTTCAGTGGTACAGGGAGGTCCGGAGGGCAGTACAATCGGTCCTAAGGAAGATGTGGATTCTGATACAGCCGAAAAAGAGACAGATAAGACAGAGTACGCAGAACTGGTCATTGGAGGGCAAACCTTCAAAGTCCCGAAAGAGGCTGCCCAAGCCATAAAAACGCAACGGCAGACATTTGACAGTGAGATTAGCGAACTTAAAACTCAGGTAATCCGCTCGACACAGGCGCAGCCAATTCCTGCTTCGGCGGTTCCTGCGAAAGAAGATGAGTTGGACTACTCGGTAGAATTGTTCGCTAATCCAAAGGGTACGGTTGACTACATCAAGAAACAAATGCTCAATGAAGTCAAGGAGTTGCTACAAAAAGAGGTGGGTGGGCTAAAAAAAGGCTATCAGGAAGACCAGGCGGCTATGGCCTTTTGGGCGGATTTTTACGGGAAGCATCCGGAACTTCGCGCACATGAATGGGTTGTGAAAGCCACCCTTCAACAAAATGCGGATACGTTTTCCTCTTTACAGGGTCCGGCCTTAGGCGGTAGGTTAGCTGAACTAACGCAAGAAAATATCCTTGGCCTTACGCGAAGTTTCGCAAAAGGCACCTCTTCCCAAAAAAATTCAACTCAAGACACTCTTGAGAGCGGCGGGACTTCGCCAGATAAAGGTGAAGCTTCTTCCTCGGTTAGGCCCGTACAGCCTCAATCGCTTTCTGCGGGTATTCGGGAAAAGAGAAAAGCCAAGGCACTGATGCGTAAGACAGGAACGTAGTAACGCAGGAGAAGGCAGATGGCTGGTTTTACATGGACTTTTGACGCCCCCACCGGGACGTATAAGCAGCACGCAATGTCCACGGAGTTGTATATGGCGGCGCTCGAAAACACGAAGTTTGTCGAGTTTGCCGATCCTGTACAAGGTTTCGGACGCAAGAAGGGTGAGAACGTAACCCTTACCCGTATCGCAACGATTACCGAACCGACCTCAATCACATTGACGGAAGGTGAGCGTATTCCTGAAGATACGATGTCGATCACTACGACCTCAATCACGGCGGCTGAAATCGGTCGGTCTGTTCCTTATTCCAGCCTTTCAGAAGACCTTTCCTTTTTGGACGTGGAGAATGTAATTCAGCGCAGACTTCGGGATCAGCTTGCTCTTTCCTTAGATACCTTGGCTGCAACGGCTTTCAAGACGGCCAAGGTTAAGTACATTCCAACGGGCTTGGCTGCTGGTACGTTTGACACAGACGGTACGGCTTCCACGACAGCTTCCGCCAACTATAATGTGTTCCATGCGGAAGAAGTTCGGGATTATCTATTTGATACTTTGCAGACCCCGCCTCGTGACGGTGATAATTATGTAGGTATTTTCCGGACCTTGGGTCTTCGTGGTATCAAACGCGATCCCGACTGGGAAACGTGGCACAAGTACACCGATCCCCAGGCAAAATATACGGGTGAGGTTGGTATGATCGAAAACATTCGTCATATCGAAACGAACCATGCCAATGCCCTTGCCAAGAAAGGCACAGGTTCCGTTCTTGGGGAAGGCGTTGTATTTGGTACGGATGCCATTGCCTTGGCGGAAGTATTGACGCCGGAACTTCGGGCCGGAATTCCAGAAGATCATGGACGGTCCAAAACGGTTGCATGGTACGGTATTTTGCAATTCGGGATCATTTGGGATACGGCTAATGCCGGTCAGGCCCGTATCGTTCACATTACCTCTGCATAATGCAGCACCCTTGGGCGGGTGATATTGAAGGAGACTTCTAATGGCTTATACGCACTCTAAAGTCGAAGTGGAAATGCATCGGGTTGGTGCGACGGCTCTTACTGCGGAAAGGGTGGATGGGGTTGACCTCGGAACAACGGGTCTTAACGCCCGCTGGACTTGTGGTTTCGTGCCTCATCTTATTAAGGGGGCGGCTGTCATTCCTTATGTGACAACGCTTCTTACGAACCCGGCCAAGTTTGGGTTTGAGGCGGACATTTCCGTAGCCGGTACGCCTACTCGTTTGTTTACCATTACGCAACCTACCGCAGGTACGGTACATAAGGCGATCTACTACCGCCCGACCTATGATATTGAAATCAAGCCAGGTCATGTGGTGGACTTCCGGGTCACGGCGGCAGGTTCTGGCAACGGTAAGGTTATTCTCTACGTTCAGGCGCGTTGGGAAGAACCGGGTAATGTGACAAGTATGTTGAGCACCACGTAACTGGTTTAACCAACCCGGCGGAGGGTTACTAGCCCCTTGTATCTCGAAAGAGGGAGGGCTAACCAAAGGGTCAAGGAGTAAAGAAGATGGCTGCACTTACTGCAACGTTTTGGACGGAGAGTGTTGAAGACCGTTGGATCGAGGGAAAGAAGCGTTATTCCCGTGTTCGTCTTACCCTGTCTTCGACACAGGCTGGCACCTACCCGTCTTCAGGCGGTATTCCCCTGCCTACTACGCTAGGCATGAAGCGCAATGTGGATTATGTGGTAATTCTACAAGGACCGACGCCTGCGGCGGGTTCTCTTGGCCTTGCCGATGGTATTAACTGGACTTACTCGGTTTCGGAAAAGTCTATTCATGGTCATTGGGGAGACTACCCTGTTGTCCCGACGGCTTTCGGGGCAGCTGCCGTTGGCGGTCCTACGCATCTTGCCGAGCTTCCTACGACTTGGAAACCCTCGCTACTTGGAACTGCACCTGTTATGTACGTGCAGGCGGTAGGCTGGTAAACCGATTCTTAGGAGAGAGCTATGCTGAAAGAAGTAGGGGCGGAGGGTCTTAATGTCCTCCCGTTACTGACACGTCCGGCGAAGGTTGCTATCGTGGCCCTGGGTCCAAGTTCAATGGCCTTTGTTCGGGAAATGATGAGTACCCAAAACATGAAATCCCCATTTGATGAGGTATGGGCCATCAATCGGGGGTTTCGTGGTTTTCCCCATGACAAATTGTTTCTTATGGATGATTTGCGCTGGCTAGAAAAAAAGGATAACGCATATGCGGAAGCCCTCAAAAGCCACGATAAGCCCATTTTTACCAGCAAGGCTTACAGCGACTACCCACAGGCTGTAGAGTATCCTTTCGAGCCTATCAAGGAATTGCTTGGGGATGACATCTTTGCCTCCAATACGGTGTCCTATGCCGTGGCTTATGCTATCTACATTAAAGTAAAAACGGTGTATCTTTATGGGGCGGATTTTGTCTATCCAAATGGAGCCACGACGGAAAGTGGCGGAATGTCGGTAGCCTTTCTTTTAGGTATGATGAGGGCCTTTGAAATGCAGTTTGTGCTCCCTGGCGAAACTACTATGCTGTACGCCAATACGGTTAAACAGCGTGGAGAGTTGATCCGTCGTCCCTATTATGGTTATCACAGACAAGATGAAATGAAGAAAGAGGAAAAGGAAAATGCCGTTAAATCTAAAAGTGCATGACTTTGTTGTGGACAAGACTTCTGGTCAGACGACTCTGACAAAGCGCACACCCTATACACGATTTGTCTCTAAAGGAGAACCTGCCATCAGTTTTCAGAATGGCAAATTCTTCTATGATGCCGATCCAAAAGCTATTTCAAAGGAGGTCGTTCCTGCTTGGGTATGGGCGCAGGCAAAGCAGATGGACCCGGAGTATCGAAAGAGGCTTGGCTTATTGCTTCCGACACGACTTCCAAATGACCAGAAGGTAAAAGAAGAAAAGACTGCGCCGCCAGAGGTAGAACAAGAGGTAGAGTAAAATGGCAACAGCGGTATCGTTAGGATATATCCAATTCATCAGTAAAGGGGTAGCTAAAGCCCAGTGGACGATTACGGCTACCGGCTTTGGCACGCCCATAGCTTTTCCTAACCTGCCAGACAAAACTTTCCATTTTCTGCCTACTACTGCCGGAACAACGAATGTCGTTCTTGAGGGTTCTAATTTTGGCCCTACTGGACCCTACCATACCCTAAAGACAGCCCAGGGAGTGGCTATGAGCTTTGCCACCGCCGCCCTTGAAACTGTCGGAGAAAACCCTTTCTATATTCGCCCCCGTGCATCTACTGTCACAGCGGCCTTCAATGTTGAGATCGTTGGCCACAAGGGGTAATCCATGGGAATCAGACGCCGATCCAGAACTAGCGGCACTACCCTAGTATCTGAGACAGGGATTTCTCATGCTGTTGCTTTAACACGAGCTTCTACTGCTACGTATTTCGACGGGGCGGGCGTTCTCCGGACAGCTGCTATAAACGAACCCCGTTTCGATACCAATCCCGGTACCCTGGCTAGACTAGGCCTTCGGATAGAGGCGGCAGCCAGAACCAATCTTTGCCTGCAATCGGAAGACCTTTCGACCACCTGGTTAGCTACTAGGTGTTCGGTAGTGACTAATCAGGCGGCGGCTCCGGATGGTGCTACTACTATGGATAAAGTAATTGGACTTGCGGTGCCTGTTGCTTTTGCGAACGTCAGTCAAGCGATCGTTTCCGAAGGCTCCACACAATATTCCTTTTCAGCCTTTCTCAAAAAATCCACAAGTATAAAGATGCTGTTCCTGATTGCGGCTACATCAACTACTTGGGACAAGACCGTAAACTTCGACACTGGAGCCTTGGAGGCGGGTTCCAATACGGCACCGGATGACGCCGTCATAGAGAACATGGGTGGAGGAATTTATCGTGTTACGATTACCGTAACGACCGGAGTGGCCGACCTCACCCTTACTCCTACAGCCTATATCGTACCGGATGGAGGCTCGTGGGCATCGAATTCTGGGGTTAACGATGGGTTTCTTATGTGGGGTATGCAAGTTGAAAAAGGGGCTACACGTTCTTCCTACATACCTACGACGACGGCTGCCGTCACTCGTGCGGCAGATGTGGCTTCCGCACAAATAGCGGATTTGGCGTTTAGCCAGTCTCCCATGACCTATCTTATTCATATGGACATAGATAGCATTCTTTCTACTAACACAGGCATGTGGGTAGTCAGTATCAGTGAAAGTACGGTAGGAAATGCGCATGATCTGGCCTTTGATGATGGAACGGAATCCCTTCCACGTATTTTTGTCTATGAAAACTATGTGGCTGTTGGGAACATTACAGCAGCGGCAGCAGTAGCAAGAACGCCATTTAAGATTGCTTGGACAGTTGCTCTAAACGATGTGACTGTTTCCAAGGATGGGGGAGCGGTCGTAGCAGATACGGCAGTTGCTACCTTGCCAACAACTCTTAGCGTTATTAAATTTGGACTTCGCGGTGATGGGTCGGCCCCTTTCATGGGGCATATTTCCCGCTTTACCTTTTTTCCAAACAGCCGTCTTCCAAACGAATATCTGGTTGGGGTGACCAAATGATTGACTTATACCTAAGAACATCTAGCGAAAAGGAACTTTTCATCGCTCTGCCTTTTTTGGCTACCGATTGGAAAGGCGATTTTCTTACTTCTGGTCCGGAGTATGAACTTGATATAATTGGAACTATTTACAAACCATTAATGCTGCTTTCGGTAAATGCCAAAGGCGTTCCTTCTTATCAGCGAGAGGCTATTGATAGTGCTTTTTACGCTAACTTACGGTGCTCAAAGGCTCTTGCAAATAAGGTGAACGCCTCTATCCAAATACAAAAGCCTGTTACGCCTTACAGAATGTGGTTAGGAGACTAAATGGCGAACTTCACTTTTTCTTCCGATCTCAAGGATTCAGCCCTCTTTTCGGCAGGCGAACCTACGGATGGCACTTCTGAATTCGATACACAAGCACTCGAATATCTGAACAATGCCTATCGAGGCATCTGGACAGGGGGCGGCGAACTTGACCCCAACATTTCCGAAGCCTGGTGGTGGCTACGGAAAGATACGCAAGGTATACTTACTCTTAATCCGGTCATAACGACGGGTACGGTATCCGTTACGAATAATTCTGCTTCTATTACCTTTTCTTCTGGACCAACTCCAAGTGTGGCTGGGCGCCATTTTAAAGTGGACGGACATCCAGACGTTTTCATAATTTCTACCCACACGGCAGGAGCAACGGCGGCTACTCTGGAAAGTATTTATACCGGAACAACGGATACGACGGCGACCTACAAAGTGTTCCAGCTTGACTACACACTGGCTTCGGATGTGCTTTATCTGGCAAGTCCCATGAGGGTTTACCAAAATAGCCAAGGAAAAATCCCAGGAATAGACTTGCACACGTTATCCCAGAAGTGGCCCTTGAACACGGTAGGCAGTGGCGTTCCCAGGAACTTCGCCCGTACCGGGGAGCAGTCGGTAAGGTTTTCACATTATGGTGGGACAACCTCTACCGATTTTATAAAGGTGGATTACGAGTATGCCAGGATACCTACTGATCTTACCGACAGCGGATCGGAAGAACCATTGGTCCCAAAGCAGTTTAGACATATTTTGTCTTATTGGACGGCTGGAATGCTTCTTACGGAGAAGGACGACGGGAAGGCGACTGATCTTCTGGCCTTGGCCAAAAATGGTCTTAAGGCAATGGCGAACGAAAATAGGCGGCGTATAGCCAGACAAAGTGGGCAATTCGGCTATATCCACACAAGACAAGAGCAGATAGACCATTACTTGAATACGGTCTATACGGATAGTGGAATCATCATACCATGAGCTTTCGCGGTCAGATCGTTGAACTGCCTATCGGTACAGCCGGGCTTACCGGGACAAAGAACTTGTCCGTATTACGACCTGATCAACTTCTAGAGGCAGACAACGTATCCTTCTTCTTTGGTACTCTGCATAAAGAAGGTGGGGCCTCGAAATATAATTCAACCGCGATAACGAGTGCACCATCGGTTATTGGCGGATGGGACTGGATACCTTCCGACGGAATACAGCGCATGATCGTAGTTACGAGTGCGGGTGACATTCTGCGGGATACAGGCGCTGGTACTTTTGGAACGACGCTGGCTAGTGGATTAACGGTAAGTAGCGTAGTTCCCTTCTTCGTAGACTGTGGCAAGGAAGCCGCAGCCAATAATCGAAAGCTGTTTATCTATACGGGGAAGAATGCTGTACAGGTGCTTAGTGGAGATGGGGTTACGACTACGGCGCTTTCCAGTCCCCCGGCAGATTGGACTGGAACCTCACAACCTTCTTTTGGCGTTCTTCATGAAGGACGGGTTTTCGCTGGTGGAAACTTGAACGACCCTCACCGTATCTATTACCCTCTTACGACAAATCATGAAGATTATTTGACTGCTGGTGCCGGTTCCATAGCAGTATTTCCGGGTGAGGGAGAGAGGCTGATAGCGGGGGCTTCCTTTAAAGGCGGTCTTATCCTGTTTAAACGCCCATTCGGTATTTACTTTGTGGATACTTCCAATAGCGATGTAACAAAATGGCGCGTTACAAAGATCAGCAAGAACGTGGGAGCGGTTAGTCCACAGTCTGTTGTACCTATACCGGATGACCTCGTTTTCATGGATGCAAACGCCAACATTCATCTACTGTCCGCTACGACAGAATTTGGGGACGTTTCGACAAGCAATCTGTCCCAGGCTGGTGATATGTCAATCTACCTGCAAGAAAATCTTAATCTGGGGCAGCTTCAAAATGCCAGAGGAATTTATTACGATGGTCAGAAGGAAGTTCACTTCGCCGTAGCCGGTTCTGGTAGCACGTTGGTTACTCGTCGGATAATCATCGACTATAACCGGCCTGATAGGCCCCGCTTCCGCTTCTCAACACGAGATACTTGTGAGAGTTTGTGGCTTCGCAAAGACTCAAACGGCGTACCTCGTCCAACCAGTGGAGATGCCGCAGGTTTTGTCTGGCTAATGGACCAGGCTAGTCGAAGCAAGGATAGTGCAGGGTACAACGGACAATTCCAAACCGCCCACACGGATTTAAGCTTTGTCGATTCTCCCATACCACTCGCTTCCCGGCGCAAAAATGGGAAGTTTCTGGAACTCGTTGTAGAGCCTCAAGGAAACTGGAATCTTAGTGTTGACGTGCTATGGGACGATGCAATTACGCAAACCTTGCAGTTTAACATGGGTACGACCGGAGCTTCTCTTGGCAGTTTTGTCCTGGGTACGGACAAATTGGCAGGCTCTACCGTCTTAAATAAGAAGAAACGTATTACCGGATCAGGACGCCGCATTTCCCTGATCGGACGCAATTCCGGAGACGCGCAAGACTTCTCGGTATCCAAGTTTCTGCTTCACTTTTCCCTGGGAAATGAACGGCTATGAACGAAGAAATAATCAAGCGTAAGGTGAAGGGGCTGAGTAGAGCCTTGGGTATCCGTAACTTGAAAAAGCCTAATTTCGTCGAGTATATCGAGACTGGCCCCCTGCAAGGTCAGATTAAGGCTGTATTCTGCCGTATTTGTGGAATGGCCATAAAGACCTTGATACGAGGGGAAGAACCTCTTGATAGTAAAGAGATAAATGGTAAAACGGTTGTCTATCTGCCGGTCATGCTGGCGGAAACTTCCAACTATGCCGAGGCTACTTTGGACTTCGACGACGGAAGCAAACACATTGTCGCCCTCTGTCTTGGGTGTGCAAAAGGAGCAAAAGCCTCTATACTAGAAGAGGTTTATGCGGCTGACCTTATGCAGTGGGAGCAAGAAGAACGTAAGGGCGGTGGCGAAGTATGCTGGACAGATAGTCTAGTGAATCGGACTCCAACCAAGGTGTCGGAAATCCGAACCTTGAACAGATAATAGGAGGCTGTTTTGGCAGCACTTTATAGTCATACAACGCGAAGTACAGGGACGACCCTGACAGCAAATATTTACAATACGGATCACCAAAATCATATTGATAATGGAATTCCGTCGCAGCTTGATGACTATTCTTCTACCGTCTCCCAAATGCAGTCAACCGTTGATCCGGGTGAGGTCGGGACGGAAAGTCTTGCCACCTCCTTATCCGGTGAGTTGGAGCGCCTTCGCTCTATCTTAAAAAAGATTGGTGGTAAAGCCCAATGGTACACGAGTCCTGACGTTCCCTTATCCGTTATAGCAATGAGGATGTTCATCTGATGGCCGTATACTCAAAGATCATATTATCAGGAAGTGTAGATGGGCAACCAATCGCCGTAACAGGGATTGCGCCAAGTACGGCAAACACCGTTCATACGGCACCTGCTGTGACTACTTCGATTGATGAAATTTATTTGTATGCCTACAACACGGCTACGACAAATCGAGAACTTGTTCTTCGATGGGGAACTACCGCTACAGGACAAGGTATTCGGCATATACAAAAAACAATCCCTTTTCAGGATGGCCTTTATCTTGTCATACCTGGGCTTCCTCTTTCCAATAGCAATACCGTACGGGCTTATGCAACGGCTGCGGATAAATTAGCGCTTGTCGGCTATGTGAATAGGGTGTCCTAATGTTGTTTGACAGAATCCCAGGTTCGATAACGCAGCTTATGGCTACCAAGACGTTTGCGGTAGGTACTTTTACACGAGATTTGACGGCAGCCGCAGCAAACGTAGCCACTATAGGTGTAGGATTTCGCCCAAAGATTGTTCTATTTTTCGCTAACGTGCCTACCAAAACAGCCTTTTCTGTAGGATTCTCGGATGGGTCAAATCACTATGCTGTTTATGATAATTGGGTAGGAACAGCAGACACCTACACAACAACTTCTACGCAATGCATATTCATGATTCATGATGCGGCAGGACAATCACAAGGTGCTTCTATTCTTAGCCTAGACCCCGATGGCTTTACCTTGGCATGGAGTAAGAGCGGTTCTCCTACACAGACTGCAACTATTTACTATCTGGCTTTCAGCTAGGAAGTATTTTCATGGCACCCAAAACAGAAGAAAAACTGCTTAGAATGGGCTTCACTTGGGGGCATTTCCTTCAAATCGTTATCATTATAGGTACTGTCATGGGATTTTTTCTGATCCTTGAAAGCCGGGTCAGTGGCCTTGAAGCCAAGCAAGAATACATGCTTAGCAATTTTGACATTACCATCAAGGACATACGCGACTCTTTACGTCATATTGAAACGCTTGTCACAACTTCCCCTAAAAAATAGGTGTAACTCTATTCGGGTTTACCCTCCCCAACCTGGCCCCCTCATCAAAGGTTCTAAATAAACCATAGGAGGAAATGCGTGTCGGACTCTATAACAAAAGAACAATGGCTTAGGGCTAAAGATGCCTTACACGAAGCAGAAGGAAATATGTCCGAGGGGGCAAGACTTTTAGCTCTACCTAGAACGACCTTCCGGCATCATCTTCTTAGCGGCAACGTAAAATTCACGGCCACAGACAAGGCCGATATTGAGCGTCCTTATCTTCCCAGCGAACTCCCCCCAAATGAAGAACTGGTAGCAGAGCGAATAAAACGCTTTCAGAGAACGCGTGAAGCCCGTGATGCACGCAAGCTTATTCCGATCAAGGTTAATCTGCCGGGACCGATTTGCGTTGTGCATATGGGCGATCCGCATGTGGACGATGACGGAACAGACTTGGGGCTTCTGGCTCATCATCTAGAGCTTGTAAAGAATACGAAGGGAATGTTCGGGGCGAATGTCGGCGATATGCAAAATAATTGGGTAGGACGGTTGTCACATCTTTGGGGACAGCAGTCTACCTCGGGGGCAGAGGCATGGGCGCTTACCGAATGGCTAGTGACCTCTATCCCATGGCTTTATCTGGTCGGCGGAAATCACGATATTTGGTCAGGCGTTGGCGATCCGATAAAGTGGATGATAGAGCGCTGCCGGGGTATTTATGAATGGTATGGGGTTAGGCTTGCGTTGCAGTTTCCAAATGGACGAGAGGTTCGCGTAAATGCTAGGCACGATTTCAAGGGACACAGTCAATGGAACCCAGCACATGGAGTAGGTAAGGCGGTGCGGATGGGGTGGAGGGATCACATCCTGACATGTGGGCATAAGCATGTGTCAGGATGGATGATCCTAAAAGACCCTGCAAACGGTATGCTTTCCCACGCTATCCGGGTTGGTTCCTATAAGGTCTTCGACCGTTATGCTGATGAGAAAAACTTGACCGATGAAAATCTGGCTGCTTGCGCCACGGTCATAGACCCGGACGCGGAGAGGGAAGAGGACTTGGTTACACCGATGTGGAGTATAGACAGGGCGGCGGAGTTCGTTACCTATCTGCGAAAAACAAGGGGCTATGCGTGAAAAGGCCAACTAAAGTTCGGGTGGGTTATCAGGATTACGAGATTCTTCTTGTGCCTAAGGACTATTTGGACAGCTCTTCCGGGCTTTGCCAGCCTCAACAAGGGCGTATTCTGCTTGAGGGAGGTCTAGGCAGACGTGCTCGGGCCGAAACCCTTTTGCATGAAATTCTGCATGCTATTGTGCATAGCTGGGGTATAGAAGGTATTTTGGGGGATAGTGAGGAACAGATAGTAAGTCTGATTTCCCTTGGCATGGCTTCCGTAATCAGACAGAACCCTGCCTTGGTTGTGTGGTTTTCAAAGGAGCTTGATTAATGCTTATTCTAGTACGACCTTTTTCCCCCTTGGCTATTCGTGGTTTTGATTCCTATGGAGGGGGAGCTTTTGGTGCTTCCAGGGATGGGGGTAAGCGCGTCCATCACGGGCTTGATCTTATAGCGAAGGCAGGAACTATAGTTAAAAGTACATGTAAAGGTGTGGTTACCAAGATAGGCTGGCCCTATGCCGACGACCTGTCCTACTACTATATCGAAATTACGACACCGGAGGGCTATCAAGTCCGGCATTTCTATGTGCTCCCCGGTGTGCGACTACAAGAGCCTGTAGAGGCCGGAGAAACCCACCTAGGCATCGTACAGATGCTTGGTTTGCGCTATCCAAAAATTACTAATCACATTCACTTGGAAATCAAAAATAAGGGGGAATATATTGACCCCACCCCCTATCTGCTTGACGAGGAAACCTCATGCATCCCCGAGATACCGACTACCACTTAGCTAAAAACCCAAGGGAATACCGCAGATGCCGCACCCTTCTTTCCAAGGAGGGGATAAGCCAAACTTTGAGCTATCCTACGGTATTCGCCGAGCGTGGGGGTGAGGTCATAGGGGTATTGGGAACCATCCCAAATAATGATATGATTGTGGCTGGTCCTCTTGTGATCCGGACTGAGGGTAATACGGCTATCCTAGCCCTTCGTCTAATCGAGGCATACGAACTGGTGCTTAAAAGCTCTGGGGTGAAGTTCTACAATTTTGGGATTGAGACGACCCAAGAAACGTGGATAAGCGCTGCGGTGCGTGCAGGGGCGGTTAAAAGGACTGAGGTAGATGGGACAGTGTGGTTTCAAAAGGATGTAAACGGGTGAGATTATGGGAAGCAAGGTAAAAGTTCCGGGACCCTCCGCTGAGGAAGTAGCTCTTCAGAAAGAGCAGCTAAGTATCCTTAAGCAGCAACGGGCTGAACAGCAGCTTCTTGCCCCTATCCTTTACAAGCAAGCCGGGTTACAACCTACCCTGGATGCTCAGGGCAACGTAACTGGTTTCTCTGAAATACCCGACCCAAATGCCGACTTGCGTAAATCCGTTGAGGGGCAGCTTCTCAAACGTTCGCAGGCTGCTTTAGCGGGCGACCTTCCAATTGATCCTGCTCTGACAAGGGAACTCGATCTTCAGAAAAACATTACGATGGAAGACCTTCGCAAGCAGCTTGGTCCAGGTTTCTCTACCTCTACTCCTGGAATTGAAGCTTTGCGGAACCTTAGTGAAAGCCAAACCAACCTTCGAGAATCCGCCCGTCGTGGTGATATTACCTTGGCTGAAAGTTTGGGAGTGGCTCGCAGTTCTTCCAACGATGCCAACCTAAACAACTTCATTACCCGTTTGCTTGGGATTAATCAGTCTCCGCTGGCTACCACGGGAGCGGCTAACCCTATCCTTGCCCTTATGCAACAGAACCGTAGCCTTGGCCTACAGGCCAGCGCCGCGAACGCAGGCAACACGACAGGACTTTTCGGTTCTTTGATAAATGCAGCAGGGTTCGCAGGCGGTATAGGGCTTTCCCGTCTTCTGTCTCCCAAACCAAAAGGGTAGCCTACGATGGCGGGCATTGCAGATAATCTTACTCAAAGTCTTGCCCAAGGATTGGGGATTGGACTTCAGCTTCAAGAGCAAGAAAACCTGGCCATTCACAGGAAACGCCAGCTAGAGCTTGCAACGCAGGCCAATGCTCTTGATCAGCTTAAGAATTTCAATACCATCACGGATTCCGTATTAAAGATGCCATCAAGCATTGCACGAAAGGTCGCTCCTGCGATGCTGGCTCCCTACATTGACTCGAAATCCGACGAGGGTAAGGCGTTCCTATCCGCCTTGGTTGACCCGGACCCGGAAGCCAGGACCTTTATCGGAGGCATGAAGAAGGATTTTCTGGCCAGTCCTGTTCTCCGCAATCTAATGACGCAGGAAGATTTTATCAAGGAGTTCTCCAGGAACCCTATTAGCACGCTTAAAGCGTTGTCTGAACTTGACAAGGCGGTGATAGACGCCAAGCAAGAGGGCAACGTGAATGTCATTGCCGTTGACCCAAATGGACAAAACCCTGAGTCCATTACAGCTACGGATACCGGCGCTATCGAAGAAGCGAAAAAGGCAGGGAAGGTCATTCTTACTGGTAGTACAGGAGCGAAGGACCTTCAAGCAGCTACCGGAGATTTTGTGGACGAAAAAGGCAACCTTAAAACGGCTGTCTCCGGAGAAATCCGGCGCTTTGCGGCTGTTCCTTTTGGAGGTGTCTTCAATCCTCTGTCAGGGGAAATCACGGGTCTGGATACAGAAGGGGGAGAACAGTTTCTTGCCGTAGCTTCCGACGCGGAAGCCATTTTGAAAAGAGGAGAAGCCACGTCCACGGCACAGGCAGTAGCCATCGCTTTTCAAAAGAACAAAGCCTTGAAAACGGAACCAAAGCAAGAAACTCTCGTCAAACCAGCTAGACGCCCAATTGGCCTACTGCTTAACCTTATTGTTAGAGGTAAAGACTCCTCCATCACAGATGAAGAGCTTCAAGCCTTATCTCCGGAAGAAAGGGAAGTATTGAAAAAGGCAGTACTTAGCCGAAAGAGTAAACCTTGATGGTCGAGGCACAAACTCGGGCAAGTATTCTGGAACGTCTTAATGCGCTAGAAGGCCCCAACCCACTTCCTAAGCCTTCACAGGAATTCTCGCCAGCCCCTCTACCAAGTGTGCCGGTTGGCGATATCTTGGATAGATTGAATTCTATCGGTATCGCAAAACCCTCAACCACCCCTGCCTCTGTGGGCGGTACAAGCAACATTCTTACCCAGCTAGAAACACCTTCTCCAAATATTCTGGACCGATTGGCCCGAATTGGAGCGGAGACTATTCAGGCAGGGGCAGAGGGTTTCGGAGATTTAACGAAAAATCCCCTTGGCCTCAGTCAGGAAAGTTCCGACAGACTTCGTGCCATTGGACTTTTCCCAAAGAAAGGTACCCTTAATCCAACAGGTTTTTTGGTAGAATCCATCTTTGGTTCCGTCGCCGTACCTATAGACACAATTGGAAGAGCCTTTGAAGCAGGTGCGCGTGGAATATCCGCAGGTTTTAGACAAGCTGCTATAGAGGTTGGATTAGACAAGACAGGGGCGGTTCGGCTGGAAAGGGATATTTTTCAGCTTATCAATAATGCCTTGCTGTTAGCCGGAGCTAACCCCCTTACCCGAATGCCTTCCGTGAAGGGACCGAAAGAAAAGGCTGTGGCCGCCAAAGAAGGAAGTCTTGTTTTTGATAAAGATAAGCTTATCAAAGATACCGATTTGCTTATTGATGAATCCTATGTTGGTACTGAGAACGCCCTGCTTCGCGAACAGCTTAAAACAAATTCCAGAAAAGCGATTGAAGAAATAGAATCGAGCGCCCTTTTAGCGAAGGCGAACGAGAAAATTATATCCAGGGATCAGGCGCAAAAAGCCCTCCGAGATAGTTCGTTTACTCATATGCAGAAGGCTGTCATCGAAACGATAGACGCTTTTCGTTCTATAAAATATCTGGCTGAGTCGGAAGCGAAAAGCCGAGGGGTCGCCCCCGACCTGTCCCCCTATGTAAACATGCGCCTTACGAACGGCATTGAAGGGATGGTCAAGGCTGTGCGAGAACGGGGCACTATTGAACGCCGTTCTAATGGAGATTTTGTGTTCAACGGGAAGGGGTTGGAGGAAGTATTTGAGCCAGTCCTGGACGACATAACAACCGCATCTTCTTACTTTGTGGGGAAACGCGCTGCCGAACTCATGAAAAGGGGGATTGAAACGCCCTTTGCCCCGGAGGAAATTTCCATAATGATCCAAGCCGGGGCTAAAAACCCTAAGGTGGTAAACACGTCCAAGGAACATCAAGCTTTCAATACACGTCTGCTAAACTTTGCAGAACAGGGGGGGATTCTCAACGCAAAGTCAAAGGCAAACCTTCTTGAGGCAGGTAAGGATTTCGTTCCCTTTTACCGCATCGTCACAGATGTGGGAGATACGCCCAAGATAAAGGGAAGCGTGTTTAAACGGATAAAAGGTGGTACGGCTCCTATCAATGAGCCTTTTGAAAATATCGCAAAAAACATGACCATGATCGTGGATGCCACGGTGAAAAATATCGCCAAGCAAAGTGTCTATGACATGATTGATCTTTATGACCTGCGGCATATTGCCATCAAACTTAAACGGCCTCCGAAAGAAGCTATAGTGGCAGATGCCAAGACACGTGCCTATCTTCAAGACCTTGGAATCGCCAAGCCAGATACCGGAACAATTCAGGTTCTTCAATATAGCCGTCCCATAGCAGATAATGTCGATGTGGTTTATCGAAATGGGAAGGCTCAGTACTACGAAATAAAAGACCCGGTATTTTTGAAAAGTATGCAAGCCCTTACGCCGGAAGGGTACGGAACGGCAATACGAATCCTTGCAGGCTTCTCAAACGTCTTTCGCCGCTCTATTACCTTGTCGCCAGATTTCCAAATCAGAAACGTAATGCGGGATGCTCAGACTTCATTTCTACAGTCCAACGCGCAAGCAAGGCCATTAGTCGAAGCCTTCAATGGTTTGGCCTCGGTGATCGCGAAAGACGAAAACTACTGGTTAAACTTTGCCAATGGTGGAGGTTTTTCGACCCTTTATAAGGGGGAAACGGTAGCCAGCCGAACCTTGGCGGCGCAGCTTAAGAAGGATGGAATCTTACCGAAAAATATCCTGGATACACCAGAAAAAATCGCTGACTTTTTAGAAGAAATAACAAGTATCTTAGAACAATCCACAAGACAAGGTGAATTTAATAGATCGGTTGCCACGGGACAGAACCTTCGCCAAAGTGCTTACAATTACCGGGAAGTAAGTACGGACTTCGCGGGCAGAGGTGCAAACGAGTTCGTTAGAAATTTTATGGCGACCGCGCCTTTTTTAAACGCACGTCTGCAATCCATAGACAAGCTTGTGCGGGTAGGCAAGGCCTCTCCAGGTCAGGTTGCCTTGAAGGGGATTTTGGCCCTGACTATTCCATCCTTGTCTCTTTATGTTTATAATAAAAATAATCCTGACTACCAGGCCCTTTCCGACATAACGAAAGACCTAAGTTACGTACTTCCGCATCCCAGTGGGAAAGGCTTCGTCACTATTCCCGTGGGGTTCGAGCTTGGCTTTCTATTCAAGACGGTACCGGAAAGAATTTTTCAAGCTATCGAAACTAGGCATGGTAAGAAGTTTACCGAGTCTCTGCTCTTTGCCTTGACAAACACCTTCGCCGTACAGGCACCAAAAGCTATTGACCCTCTTCTGCAAGCAGGTGTCCCCGCCACGCGGTTCTATGGCTTCAATACCAAATTCACGGGCGCGCCCGTCATACCGGAAGACCTGAAAAAAGTAGCGCCCAGCGAGCAATTTCGTCCTTGGACCAGCGCTACCTTAGTGGAAACAGCTAAGCTTATGCGCGATGAGTTGGGGGTTGAAATCTCTCCCTTACAAGTAGAGGAACTATTTAAGGGATATTTAGGTGTCTTAGGTACATACGCTTTGACTGCTTCCGATGTACTGGTGCGTTCCCTTACAGGAAAGATAGCACCAGAGGCACGCTATGATGAAATGCCAGTGCTTCATTCCTTCTTCGTACAGACGCCTCTCCGAGGAACCCAGATGGAACAGGATTTCTATGATCTTTTGAATGCTTCCCGTGAAATGGCGTTCACCGTCAACAAGATAGTACAAGAGGGAAGAGAGGCAGACGTTCTTAAGTTGACGGAAGGAGAAAAGGAACAGCGATTGCTTAGTTTAAGAAAGTCCTTAGAAAATATACAAAATACAAGCGGAAAGATAAACAAGGCATTCAGAATAATCGCGGATGATCCTAAGCTATCTGCTAAGGAAAAACTAACTAGGATGGACGCCCTGCGGCGGCAACGAAATGAAATGTTTTCTAAACTCGCCACCCAATCGCCGGACGAAATTCGTACGGAATATTTTGGCCTTAAGTAACTTTGTATAGATAACTTATTGAAATTAGTAAATAAATTAGGGGATTGAAAAAATTTAAACCTTATCTATACTACGACTCACATGCTGAGGTGAATCATGATTAAGGTTTTGGCTACTATGCCTAATGGAATAGAAGAAAAGGTGCAACCCAAAGACGTTGACTTAACTGATGAAGCCGTCCGTTTATTGGCACTCTATGGCGCAGGGTGGGATAACCCCCATAAAGTAGCCATGAGTATTTACAAAGCAATAAAAACGCATATCCCATAGCCCTGTAAACATCAACTTTCTTTCCAGACGAAGGTATATTTTTCGTCCCTTCCGTCAGGGGTTTTTTCTACGTTAATCACCTTGCGTTGCCATAGCTGTTGAATAATAGGGCGCAGGTCTTCGACGTTTCTGTAAAAATTATTCAGAAGCTCTGACCGATTAACCGTACCGCGCTTCTCTATATAACGAATGATCTTGTCAATTTCTTCCGCATAACGGGCCTTGCCTACTCCGCTGAACACGAGTGACATACGCTTCTCGGTAATCTCTAAAAGCTTGAGAGCACGTTCTATATCGAACTTGATTATCTCTAAACTGCCCCCCCTCGACACAGAAAGCGCCATGCACATTTTCATCAAGTGGGCGGGGCGTCTTGCCCAATAGCCGTCGAACGTAGGGGAAGGGAAAGACATTTTACCTTGTTTATAAACAGCATCCTGCTTGTGGTACCATGCCTTATAAACTTCCGCCGCTTCCTTGCTTATGGAAAAGGTACCTACCAGCATATGCACATGTTCGAGATCGTTTATAAGGGTCTTTTTGAGTTCTACGTCCGTGATGGCTTCAAAAGGGTTGTCAATCAGTTTGCGCTTGTCCTGCTCAACGACGAATATTACCCGCGAAGTAAAACCCCCACCCATAGCTTCCGGCGTAAGAATATAAGGTATCCAGTCCGGTGCGGTGCCTCCTAAAAAGTTGAAGCACATATTCGTGATTTCATCAATGCCTTGATGCTTCGTGGAACGCTTCCAACTAGTTCGGCTGTCGTACCAGTTTGTTAGATAGCCAAGCAGACGTGTATTTTGGTAGCCGGTGAATACGGATAGCTCTTCGGAAACGCAATAGGATGAGCATTGAGTGAGCATCCGTTCGCCAAGGAAGTAGTGGGTCTCGGAACTCTGAAGATCGAGGATGAGGCTTTCAGCGGAGTTGTCTTCCCCAATCTTTGGCAGGTTTAGTTCTTCTAGCAATCTTTGACCTAAGCCGATGGCGTCCCCTTTTCTAGCAACCCCGGAAGGCCCCACAAGGATTACGTACTGATTTGGATAGAGGCGAGAATCACCCCAAGGCAAGTGTACCCGTCTCTCCAAAGCAGCGGAAAGGCAAAATAGACCTACCCAAATGTGATAAAGGTCAGGTGCTTCGGATATGTCGCTGTAGCGTATATACCCCTCAAGCCAATCTTCTAGCTTCCGCCCCATCTAGTTCCTCTTGCATCTTTCTAAGGCTTTCCGCCATTTCTTTTGTGTCGTTACCAAGAGGAACCTCCTGCATATTTCCACGATTATGCCCGATTTTTATGTCCGTACCTATATGGAATTCCCGTGAATTATATTCGAGGGTTGGATTCATATAGTCGAGGGCGATACGCAAACACACCCTTGCTACCCGTTCATAATCATCGAAGGGCGTTTGTACAATTATGGAGTCGTGTACCTGGGCCAGAAGCTCTACCGACTGAAAATCTGGTGAATTATCTTCATAGGTCAGGATCATACCTCGATTCGTTACGTCCGCCACGGTGCTTTGCGGGACGAAAGAGTAAGCCGCCTCGAAAAGGTCTGGCCCCTTCGGATGCATGAATTTATATTTTCGTCCAAAGCAGTTCTCCAATATATTGTTATTATTAGCCAACCGCTTTCTGGTGGTTTCCCACCAAACCGGAATTCCTGGATAAACTTCATTTCGGTAAGACTCGACAAGACGCTTAGCGTCCTTCTCCACCATCTCCGTCTTTAGGGCAAAGGTTTTATACCCCAGCCCATAGTTCAGAGAATGGTTGGCCTTCTTTCCTGCCTGTCGTATGGACATATTAGGAGGAAGGAAATAGTCGCCTTCCAATAGTTTAGGTAATTCCTTTCTCTTTTCCTCGATATAACTTGGATCGGTGGACTTGTTAAGCAGCTTGTCTTCTTGTTTGACGAGTTCTTCGGAGACACCAGAAAGCGTGCTGCCGGTAACTAGGTGGGGATCACGTTTATTTTTTATGACTTCCAGCATACGGCTATCCCCAGATAGGTAGGCGACCACCACCCATTCCGCACCAGCCTTATCAAATTCGATAAGCATCAATTCACCAATATCTTTGGAGGAACGTCCTCAAGGGCGTAGGCCCCCTCTTTGGCTTGTTCCCCAACCGAAATAAGATAATTTGCAACTAACAAGCAAGCCACCCGCCTGTTCGTCCCCGTCTGTTTCACTACGTCCTCTACTAAGGCCGCGCAAGTCTCGCTTATGGTACGCAAAAACCGCTGCGGAGGAGAGTATTGATCTATCCTAATTGGCATCTGAGTCGCTGATAAGAAGTTTAGAGAATTCCGGATGAAGGTTTTGCATATTCATTCCAGTTTTGTAAATGGTTTGGGAGGATGACAGCCTTCCGAAGCGGCTTCCTCGTGGGTTATAAGAAGAGCGCAACCGATTGTCCTCGTCCAATACCACCTCCAAATAGGTGCCGGAAAGTTTCTGAAGTTTCCGTATCTCTTGAACAAGCCGGGCTTCCTTAAGCCGATACTTGCGCCATATGCGAGAGAGGGCGGTGTCGTCTACAGTAGGCTTCTTTGTTTTGGGATTAAGATAGGGTGCTATTCCCTTGGTCCCATAGAAGTAGGCAAGACATTGCTTTGGAGAAGCAGGGTTAAAAGGAGTCTCCGCCGTTGTATCGAGTTCGACCTGTTTGGCTTCAAGTTCCTGGGCGATAGTTTTCTTGGTGTTTTCCAATCCGGATAAATCAACCTTGAAGCCTCGCAACATCATAAAGCACAAAGGTCCATATAGACGTGTAGTAAAGTCGTGCATTGCCTGATAACCGTCCTTATCCAGTTTTTCTTTAAGTTCGTTCCATACTTCATATGTAACTGCTGCGTCCTTGGCATTATAAGTCCAAAACTTTTCCGGGTCCGCATAAGGGTCGTTCCACATTTTGCGGTCATCCTTGTAGTAAGGTTCCCTGGTATATACCGAAGCGAGAAAATCAAGTCCTTTGGGAAGATCGGGAAACATAAGAGAGTGTGCCACCATTGTATCGGCAAGCCTTCCTCTGGTAAGAATAGAATTCTCCTTCAGAAGAAAGTGAATATCGAAGATCAAGTTTTGTCCTATCTTGCCTACCTTTTCGTCCCCCAACAATTCAGCTAGGGCTTCCCAAATCCTTACCTCTTCCTCTTCCTGCCAATAAGGGTCACCTCTTTCTACCAAGGGTATACACATAGTATCCGTAGGACTCTTGGCTACGCCAAAACAAGATACCTGCCGAGCATAGGTTTCAATATCGAAACCGATCCAGTCCATATGCCTGGCTTCTTGCATATATGTCAAAGCTTCTTCAAGGGTGGGACGAAGTCTATAGTTGCGTTCGGGAAGGCGAAGTTCTGGAAAAGCTGAGTCCACTCTAACGCGACGAAGGTCTTCCGTAATTACGTAGTGATAGATTGTTTGGCCTCGTAGAACGGCGGCGGGGTGAATCGTAGGCAGAACCTTACGTCCTTCCATACCTAAAAGGGTGCAAGGTAGAACAGACCCTCTTTGTAAAGTTATCCCTGTCGTACCACACAAAAGATCGAGCGCGGTGTTGCCAAGTGGTACAAAGACATTGGCTTTAGAGGTACGGAGGCGTCTTACACATGCCTCCGCTTTCTCTACTCCGGTGTCTGTGAAGCCTCTATTCTGATGCCACAGTTCCGTTCCTTTACTATCTACAATCGAGCACCCATCATGGCGCTTAGTTACCTCTTCCCCGAATACATTTGTCAGGTAACATTCACGCCTTGCTATGCCAGCGGCGTGAAGACACCTCTCCAATAGCCTTCCGCTCGGCCCGACCAAAGGGCGGCTCAATCGAATTTCTACATGCCCCGGTGCTTCGCCTACAATGCAGATTTCTGAGTTTGGGTCGCCTTCTTCATAAGGGGTTGTATCATTCATTTTTTCGCCTTCTTCTTTGGTTGAGCGTGCCCCTTTTTCCACGCTTCCCGCTTTTCCCTTATCTGCCGTACCAGGGCTTCACGTTCCTCGGTGGATATGGAAAGAAAAGGACGGCGAAGGTCTGTTATTTTCGCCATCCAGAGTTCTCCACTTCTATCTCAAAGTCCTCATTAACTATTGAAAGATAGGTAGACACCGGCATTAGCACAATTTTCCTCATAAAACTTCTTAGCAACTTAGCTCTTATTCCTTTTGGAACTTGGGTGTTCCATTTTACATAAACGTCTTTAGGAATCTCTACAGAGACATGAATAGCGTCCTTTGATTTCGGCATTATCTGTTACCTTCCGTGTTCTTAAATTTTTCAAAGGTTCGCAATCCACCCAAGCCTAAGATACCAAAGAGAACCTGCATTGTTAGGGTTGTATCCAGAATTGGGAAGCTTCCCACATAGCCAAATCCTACAGAGACTAGAAACCGTAAAATCGGTTCAAAGATAGCAGCGTAAGCAAGGGCTACCCCACAAATCCACATAACAAAAGGACGACCCCCAGCGACGAACCAATTCACGGATTTAGCTTCTTGCTCATTCACCTTGACCTGGGCAAGAGCTATCTGGAATTCCTGCGACAGGGCAGCGGCAGCAAATTCCTGCTTTGCTTTTTCGGCAGCCGCTTTATCCGGTATTACCCTGTCCAGTACCTTGCCCGCTATATCTATAATAGGAGCAAAGGGATTTAGAAAATCTCCGATGGACATCTTAGTCCTCTTCTTCCTTGACCTTCGGGAATACCGCCCGATTGCGAACGCGCCCCGTCTCTTCTTTCGTCTCTGGATTGATGACTGCTTCCTGCGTAATGAAAAGCTCTTCGGCTACTTGCCCGACAGCGTCCCCCGGATGAAATCCATCGGCTTCATAGGTAATCTCGAAAGCTTCCAAAAAACGCCGAAGACCGTTTAAACGGCGGCGGCGCATTTGTGCATCATCGTCCTTAATCGGCAGCATGATGTAGTGCTTCATGGGTTCCGCAAATGGGAACTCGTCCGACTCAATCTGAAGGGTGGCTACAAACATGTCAGCCCCCTTTCTTGAAGTTTCCTTGCTCAAGCTCGTACAACGAACGGAGTAGCGTCCTTCAGGTACGGGCGCGTCTTCATGAGCACTTCCAAGGTCAATGTCGAAACGATCTGTAGCCATTGTCTTCTTAGCTCCTTCTCAAAAGTGCCCCGATACCAAAGTCTTCGGGGCGGTTAAAGTCTTCGATGGTAACGTCTTCATAGAACTCAAGATTGCGGATACTAGTTCGTACGTATTTGAACCCTCGCGTATCGGGCCGGGTTTGTACTCGATACCGATTATCTTTCTTCCCTTCGCCGGAAGGCCCAACAGCCAGGAAAAGGTCTGTAAACATAAGAGGTATAGTGATCTTTGCCGATCCGGGGATGAATAACTGTTCCTCAATTTTCTTTGTCTTCTCATCTTGAAAGGAGGTTATATGCGCTGTGCAATATATATTTTTCCCGATAGAAGTCAGCGTCCGAAACAGATCAGTCAGTTTACTACCCGCCTGCCGATAATCGGACAGCGCTTCCACCGCTCCAAATCGGTTATTAATATATAGTAGTCTATCCATGATGGACTTTGAGAGAAAAGTTAGTCCATCTATACAAATCCAGTCGTAGGTATCAAAGAAACCGTTTTCAAACCTTTCGTTTAAATCCGTACCCCAGCGCATATAGCAGGTAGGCTCCCGTGAAGAAGGTGGCCGGTCATCTTTTGCCCCTTTGTTAAAGCCTTTTAAAGTCGAGTCCAATTCAGTCGTGTCGGGCAGGAATAATTCGTAATCAATATCGCAACCTTCCAGCGAACGCAAAGCATTGGGATCGAATAGGTAGGCAAACTTTCGCCCTGGCAAGGACCACATTTGGGTAGTTTTTCCTGATCCTGTGGAACCTGCAAGCAGTATGCGGTATGAACCGCGTGGCGCGTCTGTCTTGGCGTTAGGCATTACTTTTTCAATCCAATCTGCTCAAGGTGAAGTTCTTCAAAGGGAGACCAATGATCTTTTAGAAAGCCTTGGGGCGTTTCTCCCTGCTGCGCCGGATTAGACAAGCTCTTGCATAACACGGCGTAGGGGCATCCCCCATAATCCGAACATGAACTTGTGTTCTTCGGAAAGGTTGATAGGAAAGGCTCTTCAGGGTCTGTCTCATCAACCAGCCCACTATTCTCCTCAATCTGATTTATCCAATAGTGGGCTTCCCATAACCAGGCATCAATCTGAGCAAACTGTCTTTCTACAGGAATAAACTGAAACCCGTCATGCACTTGCTTATGAACCAAGGAAGCGTCTATCCACACAGCCTTCGCCTTTTTACCGAAAAGCATATGAAGAGCATGAATGTAGCCATCTACTTGGCTGTTTGGTGAAAAACTATCAATGAACTGCGCCCGAAATGGTCCGTCCTTTTTATAAGCGGTGGTTGTTTTATGCTCAATTACCAGATGATCCCCCTTATACTTAACCACCTTATCGAGACGGCCTACATAGAAGAGGGCGGCGTTCGTAGGAGAAAGTGGAACGGCAAAGGGTCTTTCCACATAAACAAGCTCCATTTCGGACAGAAGCCTTTTCCGCTTCTCTACATACCCATAAAGCATCTCAAGTGCAATGGCAGGCAACCGTGGAGAGAGGGCTTCGGCTTCTTCACTTGTCATATTGTTTGGGTGAGGTAATCCATCCGCAGTCCAACTTTGCAGAAACGCTTCATAACCTTTTTCTACAATCGTCTTCTTATTGGCGTCCGCCTTTCCACACATTTCCGGCCATACGGCGTCCATAGCTGCGTGCCATGCCGAACCAAAGATCAGAGCAGGCCCCTTCTTACCTGGCGTCCAGTCCCTGATATGCCGATAGTAAAATAGTCGGGGGCAGCGCCGAAAATCTGAAATGCGTGTATTATCGTAAAACTTTTCCATGAATTTCATGCATTTATCCTAGTGGGACAGTCCTTTAGAGGAAGTAGAAAATGCTGGGAACGCCTGGGTGAGCGTTCCTGAACACTCGCACTACGCGTGGCAGACGAGAAGGGTGCCAGCCCTATCGCACCTTTTGGACCTGGCGGGGTACAAAATCGCGGGCACCTAAGCGATTCACGTGAACTGCCGCTCAAGTGTGCGACCCCTTTCGGTTTGGAAATTGCGGACCGGACGCTACCCCGGCTCTCATGTGAGGTGGCCACACCATCATAGCCATAAAAATTATTGCTATAAAAATCCATCCACAAAGTTTCCCTTTAATTTATTTGGAGGTGTGGAGTGACCTACCCGAGGGGGCCAGGGGGGAGGGTGGCCACCCCACACCTTACCTTTATTTAATACTGACTATTTCGTCGCTTGTCAAGCAATTTCGTTACTTGAAACAGCACCTTTCCTTGGAATAGCGTTTTTCGTCCTTTGCCTTAGTTCGCGTTTCAGAAACCATAAGGCTTTTTCTACGTCCTCAATCGGGTTTCCCTTATGACCACAGCGCAAAATATACTTAAGCGCACTGGCCAGACAATAAGTAAGCTCGTAGGCTTCTATGATCTCGATAACTTCGATGCTTCCCCTACGATAGTAATCTGGATTTACATAAGGCTCTCTAGGCATCGCAGGTACGCACTCCAGTGTCTGCATCGACATAGCACGAGCCTCCCTCGCTGCTTGCGACTTCCTCTGAAATTCCTCCGACAGACTTAGATCGTATGATCCCATTGCGTTTTCCATTTAAGTTGAAGGTGGTTAAACCTTTTGCTCCGCCATTGTAGGCAAGGGTGTAAAGATGTTTGAATTCCGAATAAGGTACTTGGCCCTCTTCCACCACACCATGCAAAGCCCCATTAACATTACAGGTTTTTGAGACGGCGCTATCCACATAGTGTTGGGCAGCACAAAGGACGCGTACATGATCTACGGCTGAAACCTCAGAAGCGGTTTTGCTTTTTACCCCCCATTTGCGGAAAGCGTAGTCGGAAAGTTCAACCTCCTTGATGCTTCCTTCCATGTTAACATCACGAGAATGTTCCAAGGACCAGGGGGGTTCGATACCGGAGGATACATTGTCGGCGCACATACTGATCGTGCCGGTCGGTGCAATGGAAAGTAAAAGCCCATTCCGCAAACCAGTCTTTTGAGCCTTTTCCCTAATTTCATTCGGTAAAGTTTGGGCAAATCCACTTTTATTCCAACCTTCGTAGTTCCATAGAGCGAAGGGGCGTTTGACCTCAGCAAGGTTAATGCTGGAAAGATAGGCAGTGTCCCGAAGAAAAGCCAAGACACTATCTTGAGCCTCAATGTAAAGGTCCGTCCCATAGGAATAGCCAAGATACTCCAACATATTCGCCATACCAGTGACACCTATGCCCATACGACGCTTTGATTGCTCTTCAATCTTTTGTTCACGTAAGGGATATTTGGTGCTGTCAATTACGTTATCGAAAGCCCTGACAGCGGCGTCAATGTCCTTCTTGAATAGCTCCCAATCAAATTGATGAGCTATGTCTTGGATAGGGCGCACTTTGCCATTCACATATTTTGCGAGATTGAGCGAACCGAGTAGGCAAGCTCCGTTCGGCGGCAGGGGCTGTTCACCGCATTGTCCGGTCATTATCCCTACCCCAATTTGAAGTCTGTGAGTTGTCGGTACGGTGCAGCAATATACTACCTCCTCAATACCAAGTGCTTTTATTGAGACGACCTTTCCCATTCTAGGCTTTATCTCATAAACAGCCTTTCGTTTTGCGAATGACTTAAGACGGGAAAATTTTACTATTTTAGAAAGTTTTACTGAATTTGCTTGGCTTATAGAAATGCGCCATGTCGGTTTTGTGTTATATTCACCCCCCGGCATTTCCTTCAATCCCCCTAGAGTTCCAAATGCTACTTTTGAAAGAATGCCAAACGTCTTTAAAAGTGTTTGTAAATCTAGCAAAAGCTGTTTACTCACCGCTGTTGCTTGATACCCATACCCATTCTTTGTATCTACTGCTGCTCCATCAGCGTCTAGATAACCCGCTATAAATTCAGCCTTAGTTCTTTTGTTCCAAGCAAATACTGAGCTTGGCAATCCGTGTCGTGCACTTATCCATGGAAGTAAGTGGTTTTTGAATGGAGCTAATCCTGTCATAATTTGACGGGTGACAATACCAGTGTTTTCCTCTTTCCATTCGACCTTAGAAATAGCGTTTGTTTGAATTTTTCCCTGGGTAAGTTCATGAAGTGAGTGCTCTAGGCGTTCTTTACAACATTCCTTTCCTTCATATATGCCAAGCCATGCGCGACCTGGACGTGTCTCACTTCCGTCCCCAAGAAAAAAACCCTTTACGTAAGCACCCGGCTCTGAATTTTTACCATGCGCTTCTTCACAGGACAGTAATAAGTTTTGCCCGATACGTAAATTTCCTGCTTCAACTTCTTCATTAGAGCTAGTCACCATTTTATGATACGGAGTTACTCTGATTGAAGACCCATCTTGCATTTCAATTTCAAGAATTTCTTGATTATAGGCTGTTGGCCGAAAGCTATCTACCTTTTCCCATGTATGTCCATTCCAGACTTCGACCTCTTTTCCAAGAAGGTCTTCAATTGGATAAGCCCCATTTTTTGTGGAAATTAAAGTACCAGGAGCAAAACACGGATTCGTAGCCGAGATTACTTCGCAGTATCCTAGAGGATTCTCCCGATTAATACGGTCAATGAACAAAACCCCAGGCTCCGCCCAGTCCCAATTATGCTCCATGATTTCGGCCCACACCTCATAAGCGTCGAGCTTTCCGTAGGATGCACCATTGAATATAAGATCGTAGGTTGTCCGCCGTTCCACAGCCTCCATGAAGGCATCGGTAATGGCGACGGATATGTTGAAATTGCAAAGAGTGTTCTGGTCTTTCTTCGCGTGGATAAACTTTAAAATATCTGGATGATCCACACGGAGAACTCCCATCATAGCTCCTCGTCGGTGTCCCGAGGAAAGAACCGTTTTGCACATGGCATCCCAGATAGCCATGAATGAAACTGGTCCAGACGAATAAGCACGAAGGCCAAGCCTCCTAATAGGATCACCACTAGGGCGGAGAGTGCTAAAGTCCCACCCACAACCACCGCCGCAACGCAGAGTAAGCATACCTCGCTTAAGTTCTTCCATAATACCTTCGCTGCTGTCGGGAAGCGTCCCGCCCACGTAACAATTAATCGCTGTAACATCGTAGGGCCTCCCTATGGCAAGTTGTTGTCGTCCGCCTGGAAGAAGCCGTTGAGTGCGGAGAGCATCGAGAATGTGGCGAAAATGATTTTCATCGTCGGTTGTTGATCGGGCATAGCGGATACAGAAATCATCGAAGGTTTCCCCTTCGTCTCTATATTTTTGTGCGTGGAGAAGTTGTGCGAATTCTGTCTCAGGCCCAATCATTTTTCCCTCCCTAGTGTTCAGCATGGGGAAGGCAGTATGAAGTCTCGAAGTCATATTTGTCCAGCAGTTTCCCTTCTGGAATTTCCCTCACAGCTTTTGCACCTATAAGTGTGTACAATTTTGCTACTGGGATTCCCGTCCCTGGTCGTAAGGCCCCAAGCATTGTAGAATTCACAACTTCTCCGGGTGAAATTTTTCTTTTGGCAACTAGACTTTTCCCTGCCCACATTCGACTATGCTTTTCAGTCTCTGTTAGCGTTTTTGGTTTTAGTGAGGAACCAAGGGAAGCTTTCACTCTATGAATAGCTTTGACAAATCCCGCTAGTTGTCTAGGCCGCAAGGCACAGAAGCGGTCCTGCCCTTCTGTCGCTTCCTCAGGAACTATGTGCTTTTCAATAATGCTTGCCCCGAGCGCCACGGCAGCTAACGAAACCTCCGGTCCTTCAGAATGATCGCTATAGCCTATCGGCCCACGGAAGAAGTTTCGCATTCGTTCTATATAGCGGAGATTTATTGTTTCAGGTCCGGCAGGATAAAGTGTAGTACAGTGCAGTAGGGCAATATGGTGAGAGACACTCCCCTCTTCCAATTGCTTTATAAGTTGTTTGATATTGGTTTCCGAATACATACCCGTAGAGACCAGTACGGGGCGTCCAACCGAGCATATCCGATTTATAAAAGAAGCATTTCCTATTTCGCCTGATCCCACCTTGAAGGCTGGAACCCTAACCGTAAAGCGAAGGAACTCAAAAGCAGGAAGCGTATGAGCCGTACAAAGAAAAGTAATACCAAAATTTTCGCAAGCTCTCGCCACACGGATAATTTCTCCGTCTGTTAGCTGCTTGCGGCGCATACGTTCGTGCCATTCCTGGTCCTGCTTCGAGATAAAGTCGTCTGCGTGATAATGCTGCAACTTAAAAGCGCTTGCCCCCGCATCGGCAGCAGCTTTAGCAAGTCTCAAAGCAATATCCACATTTCCTCCGTGTGAAACCCCTCCTTCTAAGATCACGTAAGTACGATCTCCTGGGCCTCCTATAGGCTGTTTGTCTATCGTAAAACTTTTAGAAAAACGGCTAGGAAACGTTCCAGATGACACTCGTATTCTCCAAGGATTTTGCATCAATCGAAGCCGGGTCTGCGGACAGATTTGTAAGCATGGCACGAAGGATTTTTTGGGTTAAGAAAGTTGAAACAAAACCAAGACTTTCTAGTTCTGTGTGGATAGCCTTATAGTAATGCTGCTGGGCTTCCACTCTTGGGTCGGGAATGTGGTTAGTAATTACTGTTTTCCCTAAGGAGCGGGCGGCACAACTGACAAGGCCAGCAAGCTGGTTTACCGAAAATTGCTCCGTGAATTGGTTGAATACACGAAACTCTCCAGAGTTTGCGGGATGAAGCAAGGCCAGTTCTACGCATTTTAGTGTGTCTCTTATATTGAGAAATCCCCGCGTTTGGTTACCACTTCCATAAACCGTAAGAGGCTTTTCCGCAATGACCTGGGCGCAGAAGCGATTAAGTACCGTCCCAAAAACTTCATCATAGTGAAAAGAAGTTCTTAGGTCAGGGTGTTGGACCGTTTCATTTGTATCCATTCCATAAACGATCCCTTGGTTGAGATCGGTTACATGTAGTCCCCACGTTCGGCAGGCAAACTCCAAATTATGCGAATCATGGACTTTCGACAGATGGTATAGGGAACCCGGGCGCTTGGGAAAAAGAACACGATCCTTCCGTCCTCGGTGTTCAAGCTCTAGCCATCCTTCTTCAATATCTATATTGGGGGTTCCATACTCACCCATGGTACCCAGCTTTACAATATGAATGTCCCGATTGTGATGGAGAATGGCGTAAATCAGGTTTAACGTCCCTATCACATTATTTCGTTGGGTATAAACCGCATGTCCTCGGGAAATCATGGAATAGGGAGCAGAAGGCTGTTCGGCGTAATGCACAACGGCATCCGGGGAAGCCCCTTCAAAGATTTTGTAAAGAAGCGCCGGGTTCTCGGCGATGTCGCACACTTGAACTTTTATAACTTTCCCGTGGGTGACTTCCTTCCATACACGCACACGATGAGAAAGATTCGGAGGAGGATTAAAAGGAGGGACACCTATCTCCTGTTCCCACGTACGTTTTGCAAAATTGTCAACGATAGTTACTTCATGTCCTTTCTCTGAAAGGTACATCGCAGTAGGCCAGCCTAAATACCCGTCCCCTCCTAGTACGATTATTTTCATTCAGTACTCCGTTGGTCATCATCATATCCATACAGGAAGGTATGCCCATAGGGCATAACTTTAGCTGCACAATATATCCTTATTAGTATCCCTCTAGCGATCAAAAAACCGAGAAGAAAATTAAATCCTTCAGTTCCTGGTTCCTGTATCTTTTGGAGATTTTCTTTTTCATAAAATTGGTGCCAAGTTGGGTGTTTTTTGTTTTCACAGGGGACAATCTCTTCTTGTATATCGTTAAAACGTCCTCCATAAAAATCTATATCTTTGTAGCCTTTCATATATGCATAAGCTAGTGCGTAACATAAAGAATTTGTTAAACACCGTAAGCCAAATTCCCCTGCCCCTCCATAAGAATCCGCTTCTCCAAAAGAAAATTTCCCTGCTCCTCCATAAGAATTTGTATTCACCATTAAACTTTTCCATTCTTCGAGGGGGAATGCAAAGGAATTTTTATATTCCGGGTATTTTTTAGAAGTCAGTGTCGGTATCTCAAGGATATCAAGTTTTGTCGCGGCTCCCTCCCAATCCCGATCAACCCGCCGGCGATCATCCATTGCAATGATAAGATCGACTTCTGGTAAAATAAGTCCCATACGATTGATAGCCCATAGATCATCAGAGGGTTTTTTAAGTTTTTCCATACGGTTTTTTATATAGGCATAAGATTCTATCCCGCGGTCAACAATAGATAGACTGCGTTTATTGTTCTTCGGTTCTTTTCGTTTACTCATTTTCGCTTCTCTATTGATCTTTAGCATATAGACCACCTTTCCACATAGCCTCGGCCATCTTTAAATCTTCTTTAGTATCTACGTCAAAAGCATACGCCCTAGGAATTGGTATGCCAAAAGAAGGCTCGGCAAAAACTTGCTTTTGTGCAAGAAGGGCTTCCGTACGAACCGCCACCACGTTTCCGAAGGCCCATCGTTCAGGTTTAAGTTGCTTATTAAACTGCATTAAACGTTTTTCTGGATGAGCGAATGTAATTAAACCAGCTAGAAGGTTAGCTGAAATACGAAAATTTTGCCTAACATGAAGATTTTGTTCAATGCGTTGGTTGGTTTCATGAAAATTGTGTGGGACTCTTACAATGGTCTGTGCAGAGGCACAACTAGGATATTTTTTCAGGGCGTTCACAACGTCTAGAATATCCTTTTTTCTTATAAAGGGGCTTGTGGGCTGAATTAGCACAATAATATCTGGTAAAATAAGCGTTTCTGGTTGATATATGAAATCAATTAAAACGTCTGTTATAGACCAGGTAGCAGGATCGTAGTTCTTAGATCGAGTAGAAAACTGTACCCAATCAGGAAGATCATGTCTCAGTGCAGAGTTCCGAGTTTTTCTTTTAAATTGCTCTTCCGATACTTCGGAAGATAGTATGCAAGGAATACTCTTTGGTATTCTTGATAAATTATATGTTGCCCATAAATACAACGGTAGGTTTCTTAGCTTCCAAAAATTCTTACCTCCTGCGACCTTACAAGGAATAAAACAAAGAGCTTTAGTTACCATGTTTAAACGTCCTTATCTCTTTCATTGCTTCCACAGCCTTTCGGATAATAAGGTGTTCGGTTTCCTCCCATGCGTCTCTAGTTGACCCACCAACATGAGGGGTAAGAATAAGATTATTATAATAAGCTGCGTATTGAGCTATTGCTGATTTTGGCCAAGAAGAGCTAAAGCCTTCTGCGAACTCGCCAGGCAGTACGTCTAAGGCCGCTGCCCGAAGCCGCCTAGTGTTTAAGGCTTCTAACAAATCAGGTATGTTTACTACCTCTCCCCGTGACGTGTTTACAAGAATGCTTCCTATCGGAAGTTCCCGAAGAAAATAAGAGTCAACCAACCCATCCGTTTTGGGAGTAAGCGGTACATGCAGAGAAACTATATCTAAGTGCTTGAGAATAGGGAGAATTTCATCCATTTTATCTACGTGCAAAACACGTTCAAATAGCTTGTTGGTACGTTCGTGCAGCATTTTCCCGAGCCGTCCATATCCAATGATGCCAAGCGTCATTCGAGACAACATTTTTGGCGGAGCAGGCACCAAACGACGATCCCAATTCCTGTAAGGTGTCTTATTACATACTGTGGGGATAGTGCGATAAGCAGCCAAAATCAAAGCTAATGTATGCTCCGCAGTGGCGGTTATAGTTTGCGTATCAAGCGGACTAAGGGTTAGGACCTTGATCCCCCTTTTCTCTGCTTCTGCCAAGGCAATGTGACAAGTTTCAGATGTATTTGACGCAATTACTTTAAGGTTTGGGAATCGGTACAACTCGTGACCGAGCCACGGGAAAAGTAAAGGCGAAACAAAAAGCACTTCTACATCATCAAAAGGTATAGTTGTTCCTTCTGTATAAAACTTAATGGTAAAGTTTTTACAAAGCAGCTTAAGGCTACTACGCTGAAAATCCGTATCATAATGAGTTAAGGCTACAGGTTTCATCGTCCTCTATTCCTCAATAAGGCAACACCAAGTTTCGTTTCTTTGAGTACCTTTACGGTTTCCTCTCCTGCATAGCCATTTCCGAAAGGCCTGTCAAATTTTTGTCCTCGCATTGATAAGGCTTTGTAAATACCTCCCCGAATAGCTTCAAAGGTAGGAGCTACGTCCACTACGTTGTTTGAGCGTAGACGCCCTTCCTGCCGACGCCCAACGTTCACAGCCGGGAGGTCAAAATAAGGAGCCTCAATAATTCCACAAGATGAGTTGCCAATGATTACGTCCGCAATGGCCATTAGTCCGTGAAACATGGGTTGGGTAAGATTCGGAAAAACCCGATGAAAGCCTGGTGTAGAAGCGGATACCTTTTCGATAATCTCAAAAATTGCTTCATGACCTGGATCGGAACACGGATAGACGATGATATATTGCATCTGTTCAAAATGCTTACAGGCATTAAAAAGGTTCTCAGCCTGGTGGTGAGCCTCTGCTGGTTCATAGGTATCTGGGTGAAAAAGAACGACGCCAATAGGAAAACCGTATTGTAGTCTCAGTTCTGTTCTGACGACCTCTTCGCTGTGGTAGTCTCGTGCGATGATGTTGTCAATATGATGATCTCCGACTGTATAGATAAATCGGGAATCTTCTGGGACAATTCCACTGAGACGCCGACGAGCCGCTGTAGTTGAGACAAAATGTAAGGAAGCGAGTGCGGAGATACTTTTCCTGAAAACATTATCGTGAGAACCACTTTCATCACCTCCTTGTAAATGAGCAATGGGAATGTTGTGCATGGTCGCTGCTATAGCCGCCATCAACACCTCAGAACGATCTCCATAAAGAACCAAAACGTCGGGGGCGGTCAGCTTTAGAGTGTCTGAAAACAAGCCTAGAAAAACTCCCATCTCTAGCGCACGTTTTTCCACCGGGTTTTCAGAAGCCGCTTCACCCCAAGGGATAGAATGAACGTTAAATTCTTCAGAAATTTCACGTAAAGTTTGTCCGAATTTTCCCCTCGTATGCTGGTCCGTAGCGTACAGCCTAAGAGCAATATTGGGGTCGTCGCGTAACAGCCGAAGCATTGGCTTCATGGCTCCATAGCCACCCCGCTTGCCGGTTAGGACAGCAATTTTTCGCATGACAGTTTCCCTTTATTTGTTAATTTTTGTTATCTTCCAACGACTTGGCTATTTCTTCTGCAATAGTTTTTACGTAATCCGGTGGAGTTTTCCCTTGTAATATATCGAAACGTGTTTGAGGAAATCCGCCTTGCGTACCATCAGGCCATGGTAGCCAGCGCCACGAGACACCACGATAGATACGACTGATCGTGGCTTGGCTGAGGCCGAATTTTGTAGCAATAGCTAATTGGGATAAGGAGCCTTCCCAAAGAGCCAGCTTGATTTCAGCCACTTTATCTTTTCGTATTTGCAGGTCAGGTAACATGAGAAGTCTTCCTTTAGGTTATCCTGGAAAGTGCCCGAAGTTCAGCGCAATATTCCGTGTTAAAATGAAAATCAATTTCGTATAACTCTACTTCTTCTGAGTAATATCCGTTACTACTTCCATACCACCGGATAGTTACGCTGCCTTTTATTGTAGCAAATTTATAAAAGGTCCAAGTAAAACTATCGTCCCACTTTCGTTGCTTTTCAAAATCGAAGTTAGTTATTTCCGGTGGGTTGGTATTTTCATGTGTCGTCTTCTCGCACATCAATAGAGGGGAACCGATTAAATCATCCAAATCCCCGCAAATATCCTCTACAGTGACCAGTACATCTGTGCAGTCGTCACGGTTATTTGACATTCTCCAAACCCGCCCCTCACCAATAAAGATGATCGTTTGTTTGTTATCCTCTATCCGGATTATCCGTAAGGTTTGCCCTAACATGTCGGCCATTGATTTACCTTTCCACACTTCTTACATTTGAATATTGAACAAAAATCATCGAATGCGAGCACCCTCCATTTGTGTAAACCAATTTGACAGAGGAATTTTCCTACCAAGCATTTCAGTTTGGGCATTCACTTTATCCTTTCCGCCATGAGCGCGGGTCGTTTAGGCTATCTCCGTAAATGCGAGAGGTCAATTTGCCCCTGGCATCATACTCGGCTTGCCAGGATTTCGGGTTTTTTGGGTCTCTGCCGTAGATGCGAGCGATCAGCTGACCTTTGTAATTATATTTCTTCCGCCAAGAGCGAGGATGTCTTGGATCGCGACAATACGTACGAGCAAGCTCCCGGCCCTTAACGCTGAATTCCTCCCGCCAAGATCTCGGGTTTTTGGGGTCGCCGTTATAGATACAGACAGTCAGGCGGCTAGTGAAAATGTACCTGTACTTAGATATATCTATCATTGTTCACTCCTAAATTCTGCCATCACTACTCAATACAGGGTCCGAGTTACACGCCGGGGGGAGGGGGCGTAATATTATATGTCTCCATCACCCCTCGTGCTCTTTGTAGGACCAGAGCATCGCTGGCCGCCAACTCCATGCGCTGGTCAATGTGCAGGAGAATCCAGTCAAGCGCCTGCTCTTTGGTGTACTCGCCGGACAGCAGGCCCTCGACGATTGCCTCAATGGACGGGATCATTTTTCTTCCCTGATTTTACGAATCATATCCCCAGATTTAATTAGGGCGTCCCGGCATAAGTTGACGACTTGTTCTGGCACGTCATCGCCTTCCCAGTCCCACTCCATGGCCTCCCGCAGCGCGTCTTTTAGGGCGACAACCACAACAAGGACAGAAATATACTCAACTAACACTTCATCTTTAATAATCATGACTCGTCCCGTGCCTTGGCGAGGGCGGCGTCAATAAAAATTTCAACAATCCCTCTTCTCCTATTTGGCGACCGGGGGCCGGGCTTGATACCGGCTGTTCATCTTGGTTTTCCTTAGCAAGAGGCCCTTGAGTGAGCGTGTTAATCGGGCATTTCTGCCTGCACGCCGCGTGTTCATCCACGCCGCCCCGGTCATAAATTAAAGCTCCCTGACCTCCACTTTAACGACCTCTTTTTTAGCGTTTGCTTGTTCTTCTGCTGTTTTACGCCTTTTGAAAACAGCACAAATTATATCATCGTCGTCGTCATCAATAGGGGGAGGAAATGCTAAAAATCCCTCGGTTTTGCTTTTAATCGCCCACCCCGTCTCAACGCGCTTTTTGGTTTTTGTCATGGCATTACTCCTCTTCTATTTCTATTTGGAGACCGCGTGTTCATCCACGCCGCCCCGGTCATAAATCAATCCGCCGCGTGCCGGAATCCCTGCGGTACGTATTCACGCTGTCGGCGGACTTCATAATTTCCTGGCTTTAACAAGATGGGTTCATGGGTATCAAAATCGCGCTTGTGTGTGATTTTTACGTCCCCCAGCGCCCTGACGTAAGAGATAAATTCATCGTCCGCAGCCTCGAACACTTCCGCCCTTGGCCGTTCGATGACGTGATGGTGGCCGGTCTCGCTGTGTGCTAGGATATATTCGTCGTTTTCCGGCTTTGCCAGAATAGCGTCTGCCGGGATTTCTTCAATGCAGAATATGCAAAGATCGCCTTGAAAGCAAGGCTTGTCTGTCACAGTTTTCATGTTCGAAACTCCTTCAGTTGCATAAAATCTTCAGGTATTGCGTAAGTCCACGCGTTTGCTTGTAGTGCGGTTCTCATATCGGGCGGAACCGGGAGCGCAAACCGTCTTCCCGTTCCACAGGTGACGCGAAGAAATTTCTCTTTCCCGATATCGGGAATTTCAACCTCTACTAGCTCCCCAATTTGGGGGTCGCCGTCTTTATCAATCGACACAGCGTTTAGCTCGCGGAGAATTCGTTCCCAGCCTAAAATTTCGCAAGCCGCACGACGCTGTTCAATATTTTTATGAGTTAACGCTATTGTAGGTGTTAGATTTTTGGAGGATATGATCCATTCCTTAGGAACGGTTATTCCATGCCAGGAATAAATTGACCAGCCATCTGGGTAAGCGATCGCCGGGCCGGTGGCCGAGTGCGGGCGCTTGTTATCGTCAAGGCTAATCGCGCTGGTGCGCTCGGAAATCCAGCAGGTTTTTTCGTGCGGAATCCACCACCCGGCGGCCTTCGCTATAGACCACACGCCGGATAGTGGCGAAGTTTGCTCCAACAGGCCACACACCTCGGCAAAATAATCATAAAATGCGAGCCAGTTAGCGTCATGTTGCCCGAATACGCTGGCCCCGACACTGGCCCAGACGCTGTCCCGGACATTGTCCCCAACGCTGTCCCCAACGCTGTCCCAGACACTGGCCCGGACGCTATCCCAGACACTGGCCCGGACGCTATCCCAGACACTGTCCCCGACGTTGGCCCCGACACTGGCCCGGACGCTGGCCCCGACACTGGCCCAGACGCTGGCCCGGACGTTGGCCCCGACGCTATCCCAGACGCTGGCCCGGACGCTGTCCTTAGTTTTCTTGCCGCCTGCCTTCTTTTTCAGTGGCAGCGTATTGAGCATAGTTGACCGCGTTATGACCATTGACAGCGGGGAGCCGCACCAAACGATGGTTGGCGCTGACAACTTGGCAGCCCGGTAGGCTTCGACGATTCCGATTTCTGCCTGTGTTCTATCAGTGGGTTCTGTGGATAGCCCGATGCCAATCCACTTATCCCGAATCTCAGGCATCCTCGCTGTTTGTTCCAGCGTTAGTTTTTTGAGATAACGAGTCATATTCATCACTCTTGTTTAGCGACCGGGGGCCTGGTTTGATACCGGCTAGCAGAGGAGGGCTTTCCTCATCTATGTCTATACCTGTTGACGTCTCTAGCGATCTTCTGTCAACAAAAAAAACACGATTGCGTGTTTTATAATGCGTGTCCATCCACGCCGCCCTGGTCATAAATCAAATCTTCATCGTCCCGACTTTTTCTGGAACCCCATCGCCCACGCGCACCGTGTGAGCAGCCAGGCTTTGTTTTCTGCCCAGAATTTGAGGCCGTCTTTGCCAGCCATTCCCAAAATTTGGCGGTCGTCGAAGCCACGCCAGACGTCGTGTGAGTGCTGCTCGCAGCCGATCGTCATGTTACCGGGAGTAACGCGGACAGGCCAGCGTAAGCCGTTTATTTGCAAAATGCCCTGTCCGGTGAGGTTCCCGCTGGTGAGGTCCGCGCTGGTGAGGTCCGCATAGGTGAGGTTCGCATAGGTGAGGTTCGCATAGGTGAG